>Ga0256840_1001994_pt1 | contig 18428 bp, 18 predicted proteins | sample 355202metaG_FD_185969 | JGI IMG/M metagenome (GOLD analysis project Ga0256840, IMG submission 185969) | Hydrothermal vent microbial communities from Mid Atlantic Ridge, Atlantic Ocean - 355-202 | ecosystem: Environmental > Aquatic > Marine > Hydrothermal vents | place: Atlantic Ocean: Mid...
TTTTTTGCCATTTCATGAATATCTCTGCTGTATGCATAGACTCCATATCCACGAATTACCATCAGGTTTGTCTTTTTTGTTTGAAAATACAAAATAATTTCACTTTGTGCTCTTTCATACCAGTCTTCAAACTGTTTGGGATCAATTATTTCCACCAAGCCTATCTCTGTGTATCCGAAATAATCTTTTGGAATGATTATGTTATGCTCAAGTGAATAGGCTGTAGTGAATTGCGGCATACTGAAGCATATAAATTTTGCTTCTGAAATATGTGAATAGATACCTTGGTGAATATTGGCATCTATACTTGCCTGTTTCCATCTGTAGTCTTGTTTGAAAGACAACTCTATGAGACTCTCTTCATTAATGTTGTCAAATATAGCCTCTTTTGTGTTGATAATAAAGCGGCTTTTATCTGTTTTGGAAGATATTGAACCGTGATATATGCCAAAAAAATCTTTTCTAAACATGGAAAGAGCCAGTGATGAGAGTTGATTTTTCAGGCGTATTTTATTCATAGGGCTTACTTAAACCAGTTTTTCATTTTGTCTATCACTGAATCCAAAATACCTTCATGCGGTTTTGATTCTATGCCAAAAGAGTCTTGAATTTTGTCTAAAAGTTCCCTTTGCTCATCAGTCAGTTTTTTAGGATACTGGATGTTGATTACAGCGATCAGATCACCTTTGCCATGTCCATGGACATCTTCTATACCTTCTCCCCTGAAGACATACCGTTGTTTGTCTTTTGTCCCGATGTCGAGTTTTAATTCAAGCTCTCCCGTTAAAGAAGGTATTGTCAGGGTGTCGCCTTTGACGGCTTGCGTGAAAAATACAGGAATTTCAATATATACATCGTTGTCATCTCTTATAAAATGTTTATCGGGTTTTACTTCAAATGTTACATAAAGGTCTCCACGATTTCTTTTTTTCCCAATATTTCCTTTTCCTGAAACACGTAAGCGGTTCCCGCTGTCTATACCTTTTGGCACAGAGATGGTAAGAGTCTCTTTTACCTCTTCATAACCCTTTGCGTGACATTTTCTACATTTGTCTGTAGCTGAGGTACCTGTTCCGTTACATACAGGACAGGTTTGAGAAAAGGTCATAAAGCCCTGTTTCATATAGATTTGCCCCTGTCCTTTACATTGTGGACATGTTGAGAGTTTACCGTCTTTCGCTCCTGTGCCTTTACACGCTTCACAGGCTTTTTTGTAGGTATATTTTATCTCTTTCTCACAGCCAAATACTGCCTCATTAAAATCAATGACAATGTCAACATTCATGTCAAGCGGATATTTGTCCATATCTGCAGGATTTTGACGTCTGGAACGTCCGCCGCCAAATCCGCTGAACATCTCTTCAAACATAGATCCCAAATCATCAAAACTTGAAGAGGAACGACTGCCGGCACCCATTCCCTGGAGACCATCTTTGCCATAACGGTCGTAAATACTGCGTTGCTGATCATTGCTCAAACACTGATAGGCTTCATTGATAAGCTTAAATTTGTGTTCTGCTTCTTTATCTCCAGAGTTTTTATCCGGATGATATTTTTTTGCCAAAGTTCGGTAAGCTTTTTTGATAGTTGCCTTATCTGCATTTTGTGATACTTCTAAAATCTCATAATAGCTTAAATGTTCCATTATAATAAAATCCTATTTAAATATTTTTTTGAAATTATACCCATTTTGTAATAAAAAATAAATGCTATAATACTGCGCATGAAACAATCAACTCTTTTTTTACTAATGATGACACTTTTTTTAGGGTGTAGTAAACACACACCGGAACCACAGTTAATTAAAATAAAAAATGTAAATTTTGCCAAAACATCCTTTTCAAAGCTTCCCGGATTTCAAGAGCAAGATTATAATGAATTTTTAAATAATTTTATAAACAACTGTAAAAGTACACAAGGACAGAAAATCTATAAAGATTTATGTAAAAAAGCTTTACATGTAACAGATGCAAAAGAATTTTTAGTGAATAATTTTACACCTTACTCAATTGCAGATACAAACGGAAATAAAGAAGGATTGCTGACCGGATACTATGAAGCACGGGTACACGGTTCTTTTCATAAGAGTGATACCTATAAATACCCGATTTATGCAACACCGAAGGATCTGGTTGTTGTTGATTTGAGTTCTATATATCCCGAACTCAAAAACTACAGACTTCGAGGAAAGATACAAAACAACAGACTGGTTCCTTATTACAGCCGCAAAGAAGCAAAGCTTAATGATTTAAATGCCTCGGTCATTTGCTACTGTGATTCTAAAATAGACCGGTTTTTTCTACAGGTACAGGGTTCAGGAAAGGTAATTTTGGATGATAATTCGACTATGTACATAGGATATGAAAATCAAAACGGCTATAAATACAAATCAATAGGAAAGTATTTGGTGCAAAAAGGGGAGATCTCTTTAGAAAATATTTCTTTGCAAAGTATCCGTAAATGGTTGGAAGAACATCCCTCTCAGGTCGATGAGGTACTTGATTATAATCCCTCTTTAATCTTTTTCGCAAAAAGAGACAAAGGTGCAACAGGTGCATTAGGGTTACAGCTTCGAGAGAAAAGTTCAATTGCAGTTGATAAAGAATATATTCCGTTAGGTAATATGCTATACTTGTCATCAAATTTAGGAAAAGAGAAATTTAATAAAATTGTTTTTGCACAAGATACGGGCGGGGCTATCAAGGGCCCTGTACGAGCAGATCTGTTTTTAGGCAGTGGAGAGGATGCATTGAAAATTGCCGGACAACTACAATCACCATTACAACTGTGGTTATTTATGCCAAAAAGAAAAGAAGTGAATAAATGAATAATTCATTGGAAAAGTTTAACAGACTTGTAGACGCACTCGGTGAATTACCAAGTATAGGAAAAAAATCGGCAACAAGACTGGCGTATCACATGATTATGAATGATACGTTTGCCGGAATGAAAATAGCACATGCAATTGAAGATGCCCTGGGGAGTCTGAAAAAATGCAAAGAGTGTGGTGGCATGAGCGAAGATGAACTGTGTCATATCTGCTGTGATGAAACACGCGATACCTCTTTATTGTGTATAGTTGAAAATGCTAAAGATATTTTGCTTTTGGAAGAGAATGGCCTGTTTGACGGAAAATATTTTGTTTTGGAATCATTGGAAGCGTTAAGTATGTCACATCTTGAAAAAATTGTAAAAAATGGAATAAGAGAAGTGTTGTTTGCGCTTACTCCCTCAATAGCAAACGATGCTGTCATTTTATATATAGAAGACAAACTCGGCATTTATGATTTGAATTTTTCAAAAATAGCACAAGGTGTCCCAACAGGGGTCAGTTTGGAAAACATAGATTTGCTTTCATTAACGAGAGCATTAGAAGACAGGGTAAGGGTGTAAATGAAATTATTTTTATTTTTATATATAAGTTTAATAGTAACAGTGCTACAGGCAGAACAAGTCTCTGATGCAACAAAAAGTAAAATAAATATTGAAAATATTGCAAATGATACTTCAAAAGAGAATATGCAAAAGTGGCTTGATAATTCTTTTGGACTTCGTCCCTATAAAGCAAATTATCTTTTACCTTTTGGTGCTGCAAATAAGACGTATGTAAATCATAAACTTAACATTGTGACATATGATAAGTTTGAAGCTGAAATTCAAGTGAGTTTACAACTGCAAGTTTTTAAAAATATTTTTGGTTTAGGAGAAAAATATTCTTTGGCCTATACACAACAGGCTTTTTGGCAGATATATGTTACATCTTCTCCTTTTAGAGAAAATTTATATAATCCTGAGGGATTTGTTGTTTTTCCAATCAGTGATAAAAAATCAATATTTCAGGTGCGTTCATTAAAGTTTGCTATTGCGCATAAATCCAACGGACAGCCAAATACTACAGATATAGCAGAATTTCAAGGCTTTAACCTTTCTAAAAGTATAAACTACTTTTATACAACATTGCGACTGCAACACAGTACGCTTATTACAGATTTAACACTTTTAGCACCTTTTCCTGGAACTGCAAATTTGAGTGATAATCCTGATCTGATGAAGTATTTAGGGTATACAAAAGTGAAATTTACCTATTTTTATCATAAACATATGTTTAGTCTGATGGCACGAGGGAATATAGACAGCATGAAAGGAACGGTTGAAGCGACCTATTCTTATCCCTTACGAAAAGATAAATCGTATTTGTATATAAAACTTTTTAGCGGGTATGTTGAATCTTTGATTGATTATAACAAAGATATTACAAAGCTCTCTATAGGTTTTAGTTTCTCTCGATAAATTTTGCAAAAAGTTTAGTAAAGAAAGCTTTTCTGCATCTCTTTTTTTATAGCTTCTTTGTCAAGTGTAAAGTTGCAAAAAAGTTCATTTGCCAATACTCCCTGTCCTAAAAGCATGTCTGCACCGTCTTTACATGTAAGCTGTTTTTCTTTGGCGAGTTGTAAAAAAGGAGTGGTTTTGCCATATATGGCATCTGCAACATATCGGGTATTTTGTAAAACAGTTTTAATCATTTCTTTTGGTGCAGGTAAATTTTCATCTTTAAGTCCTGCACTTGTTGTGTTTATTACTAAATCATATTGATTGGGCTGAAAGTTTTCCCATGTGTAACACTTACAATTGAGTTTTTGAAAGTATGATAGACGTGATTGACTTCTGTTGAGTACCGTTACATGTAATCCTTCATCCAGGAATTTTTGTACAAGGGCTTTTGCTGTGCCACCTGCACCAAGTATCAAAATCTCTTTTATATCTTTAAACTCACTAATCGCATACATAAATCCGTCAGCATCTGTGTTGTAGCCGATAAGTTTGCCGTTTTCATTGATGAGTGTATTGACAACTCCGATTTTTTTTGCAAAGCCACGGACTTCATCGCAGGCTGCATAGGCACTCTCTTTGTGTGGTACTGTTACATTAGCACCACTCAGACCCAGAGAAAAAAAGGTTTCTTTGAGTTTACTGCCATCTTTGAGAAGCGTACGTGTATAGCAGGCATTAAACTTGAGATTTTTAAAAACGCTGTTGTGCATCAGAGGACTGCGTGAGTGTGAAACAGGATTTCCAAAGATGGAGAAAAGTTTATACATTGCGTCTCTTTTATTGTTTTTTATCTAAATCTTCAAGAGAGTGAATAAGTGCACCGAGTTTGTTATTTACTTCCAGGTACTCCAACTCTTTCACACTGTCTACAACTATTCCTGCTCCTGCCTGGAGTACTACTTTGTCTTCTTTTACAAGCGCTGTACGTATGGCAATGGCACTGTCCATATTTCCGTCAAATCCGAAGTATCCGACACTGCCACTGTAAAAACCGCGTTTTAAACCTTCGTATTCGGCTATAAGCTCCATAGCACGAATTTTTGGAGCACCCGTCATAGTACCAGCTGTAAATGTTGCCATAAACAAATCGAACATATCTTTACCATCATCAAGTGTTGCCACTACATCAGAAACAATATGCATTACATGTGAAAAACGCTCTATATGCATAATGTCTTCCACTTTGACTGTTCCTGTTTTGGCAACCCGTCCGACATCATTTCTGCCAAGATCAATAAGCATTAAATGCTCGGCCAGCTCTTTTGGATCAGCAAGGAGTTCCTTTTCTAATTCTTTGTCTTTTTGTTTTGTACTTCCTCGTTTTCTTGTACCGGCAATAGGACGAAGAAGGAGTTCATTGTCTGTCAGTCTTACCATTACTTCAGGAGAAGATCCGACTATAGAAAAATTTTCATACTCCATTAAGAACATATAAGGAGAGGGGTTTTTTGTGCGTAAAATTCTATAAAAACTAAAAGGGTGCACTTTTATATATCTTGTAAAACGATTTGTCATTAAAATCTGAAAAACATCACCGCTTTTAATCATCTCTTTCGATTTGTCTATCATGGCAAAGAATTTTTCTTTTGTGTGTGCAAAGCTTCCTTTGTCTTCTCCAATATTGAAAACTCTGTGTTTATAAGTATAGGTGCCTTTTAAATCATCTTCAATGGACTGAAATTTTTCACTATATTCTTTGAGTGTCGAAATAAGTGTAATCTGATGATTTTTATGGGAATAGACAAGGACAAGTTTTGGCAAAATCAGGTCCAAGTCAGGAGTGTTGAGCTCATCTTTGAGATTGTCCATAAATGATCGAAGTTTCGGCTCAAAAACTTTTACCATATCATAACCGATATAGCCGATAAACCCATCCACATAACCGACATTTAGTTTTTTTGTGGCATTTTTATATTCGTTGACATCTATATTTTTATAATACTCTTTTAAAAAGGAAAAAGGATTTTCTTTTTTAATGTGTTTTGTACCGTTTTTATCTGTATAGACTGTTTTGTCGTCTATATACTGCAGGCGTTCTCTCGCACCTATACAGATAAAACTGTAGTTTCCTTCACTCTGTCCGGCACTTTCAAAAAGGTAGGATACTTCCTCCTTGAAAAACTCTTTTAGTTTTGAATAAACGGCAATAGGTGCCAATTGATCTTGTGTAAATTGTTTAGAATATATCAAGATTACCCTTGTAAAATTATAATTTTACTAAAAATGCACCCGGCTCAATTTTGGCACGAATAACACGTTTAGCATTATTTGCTTCTTTTTTTGTCGCAAACGGACCGATTAACACTTTATTGAGTGTTTTACCATTGCTTGCAACTTTGTGATATGTATATGTATATCCTAAATCTGATATAGATTTTAAGAATTTTTTATTTGGTTCATATTTTGAAAAAGACCCAACCTGTATATAATACTTTATCTTTGATGTTACGTGAGATTTTGGTTTCACCTGAGGTTTTTGTATTACTTTTTTCGTTTGGGTAACTACTTTTTTTTGTGGTGCAGCAACTGTTTTATGCTCTTGTTTACTTTCTTGTTTGAGTTTTTGTGCAATTTTATCTAAATCTTCATCAACAGAGTTATTTTCCTGTATAACATCTACTTCTTCAAAAAGAGGTTCTTCAGGTGTTTCCTGTGTAAGAGTTTTGGCTTGAGGTTCCGGTGGCAGTATAGCTTGAGGTAAATTGTCTGTACCCTTGGAATTGAGTGAATTCATAAGCATAACAACTACTATCAGAATAATTCCCAATGTAGCAACAGCGAGAATTATTTTCTTATTTGAGCTGGATGAGCCGTTTTTATTTAGGACAATATCACTTAGTTCATTCTTATCATTCATACTATACCCTCAATTTTTTATTTGTTCTATGATACCAAAAATAACCTAAAGAACAAAATTACATATGCTTCGACCATGAAGCGCCTCTCTCTTTTGCATAGACTTCATAAGGAAGTGTCAAAATATTGTATTCATCAGGCAAATCATTTGTCGGAAACATTCTCCACTGTTTTGGCTGCTTTGCAGCCAGTTTCATGCTGATCATTTTACCAAGCTGTATAGCTTCTTGCAGTGTTGTATGCCCTTTATGAATATAGAGATGCAAATGCCCTTTTGTCTTCGTTTCATAGGCTGTAAAGTTGATAAAACCTTCTTCACGTAAAAGAAGCTGTGCTTTGTGATAAAATCTTTCAGGATCTCTGCCGTTATAATCAATAACTATATTTTCAACAATCCCTTTTTTGTCTACAATCGAATGGGCTACAGTTATTTCACCTTTTATATGTTTGTTAATTACAGACTGGTTTAAAGGAGCATTGACTTTTTCAAATTTATTGTAAAAAGTACGCCCTTTAAAAGTGATTTTGTTCACTACTGTATCTCTTTTGATCCAGTAGTGATCACTTACCATTTTTATAAGTTTTAAATCCATGGCAGTCATATTGTGACCTTAGTATGTCGGTTGATTGTAAATTACAAAATTTTGGGCAAGCTCTTTGAGTTCTTCTTTTATTTTTGCCTGAAGTTCAGTATTGTTGATATCATCCAAAACATCTGCCATTTTATTTGCTATGAGTTCAAACTCTTTTTCTTTCATACCGCGAGATGTAAGGGCAGGTGAACCGACACGTATTCCTGATGTGACAAAAGGACTTCTTGTTTCACCCGGAACTGTGTTTTTATTTACAGTGATACCTGCATTTCCCAGTGCTGCATCAGCATCTTTTCCTGAAATTTCACGTCCTACAAAACTGACAAGAACAAGATGGTTGTCCGTTCCGCCACTTACGACATCATAGCCGCGTTTCATAAGTACATCAGCCAAAACAGAAGCATTTTTCTTTACCTGTCTCGCATAATCTTTCCATTCTGGTGCAAGGTTGTGTTTAAAACCAACTGCTTTTGCAGCGATTACATGTACAAGCGGTCCGCCTTGAAGAGCCGGAAAAATAGCAGAGTTTATTTTCTTTGCGATATCTTCATCATTTGTCATGATCATACCGCCACGAGGTCCTGCAAGTGTTTTGTGTGTGGTTGTTGTGACTACATGTGCATGCGGGAATGGACTAGGATGCTCACCTGCGGCTACCAAACCTGCAATGTGCGCAATGTCAGCAAATAAAATAGCACCGACTTCATCAGCAATTTCACGAAATTTCTTAAAATCAATTTCACGGGCATACGCAGAAGCCCCACATACGATGATTTTAGGCTGTACAATTTTAGCAATATCTAAAACTCTGTCATAGTTAATACGTCCGTCAAGTTCAACACCATAGGTGAAGCTGGAGTAGTTTTTTCCTGAAAAACTTGGTTTGGAACCATGTGTCAAGTGTCCGCCATGGCTTAAATCCATACCTAAAAGCTTGTCGCCGGCTTTTAAAAGCGCCGCATAAACAGCTCCGTTTGCCTGTGAACCTGAATGTGGCTGTACATTTGCATATTTGCACCCAAAAAGTTTACATGCTCTGTCTATAGCCAACTGCTCAACGCTGTCTGCATATTCACACCCGCCATAATAACGTTTTGCAGGGTACCCCTCAGCATATTTGTTTGTAAATACCGAACCCATTGCTTCCATTACTGCCGGAAGTGTGAAGTTTTCACTTGCTATCATTTCGAGGTGGTCAGTCTGTCTCTCTAACTCTTTTTCGCACAAGTTATAAACTTCTTCATCGTACTCTTTTAAAAAACTCATGGTGTCAAAATCCTTGTAAAAATTAAAAATATATTTATTGTACTGAAAATATAATAATATTGTTCTGAATCATGTAAAGGAAAAACTTTAAGTTTGTCTGTGCAATAATGATGAAAGATTTTAATATAAGTGCCTGACAAGAATAAATGACATATTTAACAACATACAAAGGATTTAGTTTCAAGGCAAACTTTTGTTGGCGATGCTAGCATCGTTAACGAAAGTTCAACGCAGGAAATGAGTCCTTTGTATGCTGCCCTTCGGGTGAAGAGAGAAAATACAATCTAACTTCGTTGAAAACCCTTGAAGCTACTAGTAGCTCCTGCGGATTTTCGCCTTGTATCTTCTATTTTCTCTTTTCATTAAATTATGTCATTTATTCTTGTCAGGCACTTAAAGGTGTTACTATGAGAAAGTATGAAACGTATAGATGTAATAAATGTGGAAATATTGTAGAAGTACAGGCAGTCGGAGGAGGAGAATTGCATTGTTGTGGTGAGGCAATGGAGATGATTACGCAAAATCTTACGTTAGTCAATCTTATGAAAGCGTTTGCCGGAGAATCGCAAGCCCGAAACAAATACGAATTTTATGCAAAAGTAGCACAAAAAGAGGGGTACCGAGATATAGCTGCTCATTTTCAAAGAGCGGCAAATAATGAAAAACAGCATGCAAAATTAGAATTTGCCCTGCACAACAGGCTCAAAAACGCCACTGAAGAGAGTTTTGGCAATACAGCGCAAAACCTGCAGGATGCAATCAACGGCGAGCACTATGAAAATTCTGATATGTATCCGGATTTTGCAAAAATTGCCAAAGAAGAGGGTGATACAGAAGCTGCTGCACTCTTTAACGCCATAGGAAAAGTAGAAGTTGAACATGAAAAAATGTACACAATGCTTTTAGAAAGACTTACATCCGGACATGAATTTGAAAGTGATGAAGAAGAAGCATGGATATGTGAAGTGTGCGGACATGTGCATTATGGAAAAAAACCTCCGAAAAAATGTCCTGTGTGTAAACATCCACAAGAGTATTTTTCAAGACTGGTTGAAAGTAAATAAGTTTCAAAGAGGATGAAGGAAGTCTTAAAAGACTATCGCTTCATATACATAGAGCGTTGCATCTTTGCAATGCTCGGGTGCAATTCCCGCTTTTTCCACACAGCAGCTTCTGACAAACTGCTCTTTATCCCATCCCATATCTGTTGCAACCTGTGGTAAATAGGTACCGTTTTTTGTACCGTATTCAATATATATTCCATGCTTCCCGACAATGACATCATCAACAGAGTTGACTTTTTTTCTCGGTGTGAGCACTGAAATTTCAATCTCTATATTGTCAAGTTCTTCTTTTGTGACAGGGTTAAAACGGGTGTCATACCGTGAAGCGGAAATTGCCATATCTATAATGACCTGATAAAGAGGCTCATCCGGTTCAAATCGTCCTATACACCCTCTGAGTCTGCCGTTTTCTTTGAGCGTGACAAAAGCTCCCAAATGCAGTTTGAATTTTGGAGGTACTTTCTCTTCATCGAGGGCAATTTTTCGGTTATGTATAACAGCTTCATAAAGCGCTGCTTTTGCTATCTCTTTGAGTGCTTTTTTTTCTTCGTCTGTGAGGTAAAATTCATCTGTGTCCATAATAAAACTCCTTTATATGTTGTTAAATATGTTATTTATTCTTGTTAGGCACTTATGTTTTACATATCTTTTACAAACTAATACTACACTTTATATATGAAAAACAAGATAAAATTACTAAAACAAGAAATTGCAAAAGGGGTCATCGGTCATGAAAACATGATTGATGCCCTGCTTATCGGACTTATTACAAACGGACATATACTGCTTGAAGGAGTTCCCGGTCTCGCAAAAACAACGGCTGTCAATGCTTTGTCAAAAGCATTGAGTCTGGATTTTAAACGTGTGCAGTTTACTCCTGATTTACTGCCATCAGACATTATCGGAGCAGAAATTTATGATGTCAAATCCGGAGAATTTAAAATCAAACACGGTCCGGTTTTTACAAATTTACTTTTGGCAGATGAGATTAACAGAGCACCTGCGAAAGTACAATCGGCACTTTTAGAGGTTATGCAGGAGAGACAGGTTACAATAGGTGATGAAAGTTTTCAAATCAATCCTCCTTTTTTGGTGCTTGCAACGCAAAATCCGATTGAACAGGAGGGTGCCTATACTTTGCCCGAAGCGCAGTTGGACCGTTTTATGTTTAAAGTAATTGTCGGTTATAACACAGAAGATGAAGAGTATTTAATAGCACAAAAAGCTGCAAATGAGACTTTTGAATCCATTGAACCGGTTCTTTTAGCCAGTGAACTCGAAGAGATGAAAGAAGAGGTAAAAGCTGTTCATATTGAAGAAGAACTGAGTACCTACATCGTAAAACTTGTTTTTGCAACAAGAGATCCGAAAAAATACGGTCTTGAAAAATTAGAACGCTATATAGCTTTTGGAGCAAGTCCGCGTGCAACGATAAATATGCTAAAAGCCGTCAAAGCAAGAGCCTATTTACGAGGCAATGATTTTGTTTCTCCCATAGATATTGCTCTGAGTATAAAAGATGTCCTGCGACACCGTATCATTTTAAGTTATGACGCCATTGCAGAAGGGTTGAGCAGTGATGATATTATTCAAACAATCTTAGAATCTATAGAAATACCCTAACAGCATGTTAAAAACACTTTTGGAGTCCAATAAAAAACTTGCACTAATCCTTATCAAAACACAAAGAGAAGTCTTTAGTAAAATCACTGGGGAAAATATTTCAAAAAGAAGAGGTGAGGGATATGATTTTCAAGAGCTAAGAGAGTATGAAAGCGGAGATGATATAAGGCATATCGACTGGATTATAAGTGCAAAAACTACAAAACCCTATGTGAAAACTTTTTATCAGCAAAAAGAACTCAATGTAGTAATTGCTCCTTTTTTATGCGGTTCACTTCATTTTGGAACACAATTACTGAAAAAGGATTTACTGACTCAAATTTGTGCGTTACTCAGTTACAGTTGTATCAGGCAAAATAATCCGTTTATGAGTTATATCTGCAGTGATACGCTCTTTTTGTGTACGCAAAAGACAAAACAGCTTTTTGGTGTGCGAAGACTTGTAGAAAAAGTTGACACTTTTGATGTTCTTGGAAAAACTTTGGATTATTCATATATAACACAGGCTCTGTACAGACAAATTCAAAGCAAAAGTATTTTGTTTTTAATCGGAGATTTTTTTGATGCCCACACTTTAAATTTGATGGCATTGAGCCTGAAACATGAGCTTGTCCTTATTATTGTGCGGGATCGTTTTGAAGAAAGTCCCGTGGAACTTGGTGAAATAAATATTATCGATCCCTCTTTGGGTGTGAGTGCGGATATAACTTTGGATAAAAGGACGCTTCATTCGTATAGAAAAAAAACAGCACAAAATGATGAAGTATTATATAAAAAACTGCAAACAGCAGGTATACGTTTTGTGAAAATTTACACGGATGAAGATCCGGCTGAAAAAATCATTCATTTAATGAGCAGAATATGAACCAGTTAGAGATAAATGATATTTTTGCTCCTATACCGGTACCGGACAACTCTTTGAATCTGTTAGTGTTTTTTATACTGTTTTTCCTTATACTGCTGTTTGCACTTTTTTATTTTTATAAAAAAAGAGTGCAAAAAAACAGGAAAGACGAAACATATTATTTAAATATACTGCTGCATGCAAATTTTTACAATGTAAAGCAAAGTGCATATCTGTTTACCTATTACGGAAGAAAACTGGCAAAAACAAAAGAACAAAAAGAAGAACTTGAACGTATTATTTCACAGCTCTTTGTCTATAAATACCAAAAAAAATCTCTGCAAATACCTCAAGAGTTGCAAAAGGAAATAAAGATTTTTTTAGACGAATTAAGAGATTTTTATGCTTGATTCATTTCATTTTACATATCCTTTTTTGTTATTACTGTTGCCACTGTTTCTGCTCACCGCTTTACTCTTCAGGCAGGAGAAAGAATCCTACTACATGCCGCATTTTTACCAACTGCTGCCGCACGCAGACAAAAAGCACTACGGAAAAGAAATTCTAAAATGGATGATGCTTACATGTATGGTTCTTGCATTGAGCGATCCGGTTATAACAAAAAAAATAAAAGCGGTAAAAAAGAATGCTGTTGATATAGTGCTTGCCTTGGATACCAGCGGTTCCATGAGCACTTACGGATTTAGTGAAAAAAAGTACAGGCAAAGCAGGCTCGATGTTGTTAAAGAGGTTGTGCAAAATTTTATAGCTGCAAGAAAGAGAGACAGAATAGGCTTGGTTGTTTTTGGTACAACAGCCGCTATAGCCTCTCCTTTGAGTTTTGACAAAGAGGCACAAAAAAGTATAGCAGGTAAGATTGAGGTGGGTGTTCTTGGAAAAAGCACGGCATTGATTGATGGTGTTGTCTCATCAATAGAGCTTTTAAAAAACTCAAATAGTAAGTCAAAAATCATTATACTGCTGAGTGACGGGGAAGATTCTGCAAGTAAAATTCCGCTTGCATTTGCTTTGAAACTGGCAAAAAAATACAGTATAAAAATTTATACCATAACCATAGACAAAAGCTACAGTGATATGATGAAAGTGATTGCAAATAAAAACGGTGCCAAAAATTTTGAAGTGCACAATAAAGAAGATTTGGTAAAGGTATACAAAAATATTGACAGCTTGGAAAAGAGTGAACTGGAGTATAACATGCTGCGTGTGGATGATCATATATATTTTTATTTTTTACTTATTGCACTCTTGTGTGCTGCACTGCTTGTGCCACATGTGAAAAACAAAGGAGTACTCTAAATGTTTTTTTTATACAGTTATATACTCTATTTCCTGATTGTTCCTACCTTGCTCTTTGTTTTCTCTTTTAAAAAAAAGAAAAATACTCTCGAAACTGTTTTTTCACAAGCAGTCCTGAAACAACTCGAATTACATCCCCAACGACTACGAATTTCCGTGCGCTACAGATATTTTTTGCTTGTCATATCTTTGATGGTAATTGCACTTGCCCGGCCTGTATATTTGCAGCAAAATGCCCTTATAAAACAGATGAGCAGTTCGGCGGTTATTGCTCTTGATGTCTCTAAATCTATGCAAGCATCAGATATTTATCCGAGCCGCTTGGTCTTAGCCAGAGAAAAACTTTTAAGACTCATCCAAAAAGCAGACAGCTTACATGCAGGGGTACTTCTGTTTGCAAAAAACAGTTATATGCTTTACCCTGTAAGCGAAGATACGCAGGCTCTTGCTTATATGCTGGCAAATGCCGAGATAAAGCAAAAGTTCGAACCAAATACTAATCTGTTAGGAGCATTTGAGGCAAGTAAAAAGATGCTGCGGTTAGAAAAAACAAAAAACATCATCCTGCTCAGTGACGGCGGTGAAGATATAGCAAGAGCGGATGAAATTTCTTATATTGTGAAAAATCATCTAAGGCTTTATGTAATTGATTTTGGTTCCAAAACAAATAATTCCTTGAAAAATATGGCGCAAAAAAGTGATGGGTATTATATAAAACATCAATGGGGAGAGGGTGATATAGAAAAAATTCTCAATGCCATACAAGAGAGTTCACAAAAAACAAGTAGCAGTGAGTCTCATATGAAACAGTATCAGGAGTTGTTTATGTACCCTTTGGGAGTTGCACTGTTGATACTCTATTTTGTTTTTATACTGGGCTTGAAACAAAAGCATACAGTAAAAGTTGCTGTGCTCTTTGGTCTGCTACAACTGATTTTTTTGAATACTCCTGCAAATGCCGGTGTTTTCGACTTTGTAAAACTGCAAAAAGCAGCGTCCTGTTATGAGCAACAAGAGTACGAAAAAGCAATTCAGTACTATAAAGAGCTAGCACCTACACGCGAAATAAACTATAATATTGCCGATGCTTTATACAGGCAGCATAAGTATTTGGAGGCGGTAGTTTATTATAAACGGGCTTTGGGAACAAATAAAAAGTGCAATGCAAAGATTTATCACAATATCGGAAACTGTTATGTCCAAAGAGGCAAACTTGCATTGGCAAAGTCTCAGTTTGAGCACTCTTTAGCGTTGTATGCTTTTGAGCAGACAAAAAAAAATTTACAGATAGTTTCTCAGGAACTCAAAAAAAGAAAAAAACTCAAAAAGATTTTCAGCAGAGGCAGTGCCAAAGTATGTTACAAAAACAGGCTTGAACAAATGAATAATGATTATAGAGCCAGTTCAAAATACAGGATAAAACTGCAAAAACTGGTTTTGTCAGAGGAAGAAAAATGGATAAAAATAATACAAAAACAAAAAACTCCTGTTTTCTTGCAAAAAATTCGGACAAAAAGGAGCAGTAGTGACAGTAAAAAACCTTGGTAGTATCATTTTTTTATTGCTTCTTGTCTCTTTTGAATTGCATGCATGGGTGCAGACGACTGCGCCAAAAGAGATTGTACAAACAGAGGTATTGGAGTTTCGTGTCGTTGCCAAAGGCTTTCATGTGACATTTCCTAAGATAGAGTATATAGACGGACATGTGGTGCAAAATGTAAAAACTTCCCATGAGGCAACACTAATCAATGCAAAAAAAGCGGATAAAGTGACGAGAATATACTCTTTTACTCCGATGAAAGATGTTACATTACCTGCTTTTCGTATAGAAGTTGACGGAAAGATTGAAACAACACAGCCTTTACATGTAAGCGTGAAAAAACGTACACAAACAATTTCCCCGGATTATAAACTCAGTATGGATATAGAGAATAAAACACCGATGGTAGGAGAAAAGCTTCTGTTACATGTAAGGCTTGTCTTTAAAGATTTAGAAGATTACAATATTGAAACTCCTCATTTTGATGATTTTTTACTGCAGGAACTGAGTGATAAAGAGTATGAAAACAACAAAGGGGAGTGGGTAGAAGAAATCACGTATGAAATTGTGGCGCAAAAAAACGGTTCATTTGTCTTTGGTCCGGCAAAAGCCACAATAGAACTCTCTGTACCAAAACATAAAAAACGCACTATCTATTCGAATGCACTTATGCTCACGGTAAAAGAAATTCCTGAAAATCTTGAGATTATCGGCTCTTATGAGCTTCATGCCAGTGTCAATACAGGAGTTGTTCATAAAAATGAGCCGGTAACATTTTCTCTTTCTTTGCAAGGCAGGGGCAATATCAATAATTTTGATGATGTTAATATTAGTATAGCGAGTGCGACTGTTTATGAAAAAAGTACAAAGAAACTGCGCCAGGGAGAGCAGGAGATTTATCAAAAAAGTTTTGAAATTGTTTCGGATAAAAACTTCACGATCCCTTCTGTTTCATTAACGTATTTTGACACCAAGGAGCAAAGAGCAAAAGAGATAAAAACAGAGGCTTTTGTCATACATGTAGAAGATGCTCTGCCTGACAAAATAACAAAAAAGGAGGAAAATGTAACTATGATGGAAAAAGCAGTTTATTTCTTGGCGGGAATAGTTGTAACACTGTTTTTGCTTTACATGTATACAGTGGTAAAAAATACAAAGAGACCGAATAAACAAAAAGAGATTAAAAAAGAGTTGCAAAGCATTCAGAACAAAGAGAAATTTCTGAAAAAAGTCGTACCCTATTTAGGGAAAGACAAATCATTGGACAGATTAATATATGCTCTTGAAAATGTAGAAAAATCTGAATTTAAGCAATTGAAAAAAGAGATAATCAGGTATACGCGTGAAGAAAATATTTTATAGCAACATTATGTTGCTATAAAATCAGTTTAAGTTAGGTTTAGGAGTTTTATTTGTTGAAGCCGGAAGCATAGGCATCATCATATGCGGTTTTTTCCCTGTCAATGAACCAAGGAATGCTTCAATAGATGCAGCCTGTTTGTCTGTGATTTTCATTCCAAGTTGAATGCGTCCCATCTCTTTAATAGCATCTTTTAAGTTCCAAATCATACCATTGTGAAAGTAAGGTGCTGTCTCAGTAATGTTTCTAAGCGTCGGTACTTTTACCATGCCGTTTTTGTCACCTTTAAAGTCACCTACATTCATATATTTATAGGTAGCTGCTACATTGAGTACATTCATTTCACCGCCAAGTGCTACACCGTTATGACAAGAAGCACAACCAACCTGTATGAAAGTTTTTAAACCCTCTTTTTGTTTTGGTGTCATTGCTTCTTCGTAACCATTCATAAAGGCATCAAACGGTGCCGGTGTTACAAGTGTACGTTCAAAGTTTGCAATAGTGTCCGTAATTTTTTCAAAAGTAATTTTTACATTGTCACCATATGCTTTTTTAAACGCTTTTACATATTGTGGCATAGATTTGACTACTTCTTCTATATGTCCTTTTGTTGCAGCCATTTCCGGGTGTGCAAGCGCCGGTCCCTGTGCCTGTTCTTCCAAATCTTTTGCACGTCCGTCCCAAAACTGAGAACCGAAAAATACTGCATTGTAAACAGTCGGTGCATTCAAGTGATGCGGGTTGTGTCTCCACATGTGCCCTGTTGAAGGACCTACGCCGTCATCTCCGCCTTCCATTAAATTGTGACATGTGTTACATGAAATAAGACCACTGCGTGAAAGACGCGGATCCATATAAAGTTTTTGACCGAGTTTCACCTTTGCTTTTGTGATAGGGTTTTTCGGATTGTCAGTCAGTTTTAAAAGTTCTGTTTGTGAACTTGGAATTGGCATAAGACCTGCGTTTTTTGCATCTTGAACCAATGTAGATGCCATCAACGAAGCGGCTGTTACTGTTAGTGCTACGATTTTTTTCATTTCATTTTCCTTCTAAATATTTATAGTTGTAGTATAACAGAACTAACCTTAAAGGAAAATAATTATCATTTAAAAAAATTTATGGAATTTATCTTTCAAGCTGGGCTGAGAGTGGCAAAAGTAGCAACAGTCGGCACTAAAGTACCGATTCCAAGAACAGGATGTCATTCGGAACCCATCCTTTAGGGTGGGCTGAGAGTGGCATGGCAGAAACAGTAGTCAGTACTAAAGCACAGATTCCGAGACGTTAGTATCAAATTTCATAAGTTCTAATGCTGCTTGTACAGCATTGGTATAACTCAGTGTTTTTGCTTCGCCTTTGTAAGCGATGTCAAAAGCAGTGCCGTGATCAACAGATGTTCGCACAATTGGTAAATTCAAAGAGATATTGACACTCTCATCAAAATAGAGTGCCTTGAGTGGAGCAAGTCCCTGATCATGGTACATCGCTATAAAATAGCTGTAGTTATTGCGACAGTAAGGAGCAAAAGCAACATCAGGCACGATTGGACCGACAAACTGCTCAAAACCTATTTTTTTGTTGGCACTTTTTATTGCCTTTGTAATGATAAGCTCTTCGTGACCCAAAACACCGT
>Ga0256840_1001995_pt1 | contig 18428 bp, 18 predicted proteins | sample 355202metaG_FD_185969 | JGI IMG/M metagenome (GOLD analysis project Ga0256840, IMG submission 185969) | Hydrothermal vent microbial communities from Mid Atlantic Ridge, Atlantic Ocean - 355-202 | ecosystem: Environmental > Aquatic > Marine > Hydrothermal vents | place: Atlantic Ocean: Mid...
AGAAGGAACGCATTGCCCGAGAGAAGCGCGAACGCAAAGAAGCACAACGTTTGGCAAAACTCGAACGAGAACGCCAGAAGGCTTTAAAAGCAGGTAAAAAACTCCCTACGATTAAAAAACAAAGTATCTTTCATAGTGTCAGAACCAAACGCTATCGTGGCAAAAAAACCATTGCACCCCTTTCAGAATATACCCTTACCAAAAAATTCGGTCCCTATACCGACCCGATTTATGACATTAAAACCTTCAATGAATCCGTCTCGTTAAAACCGCGATCACGCAATGCCAAAGTCAAAAGTGTCCTTAACGGCAAAGTTATTCTGGCCAAAAAGACACCGCTTCTAGACAATGTCGTTATTATAGAACATGCAAACGGTATGCATACGATTTATGCCTATTTAACAAAAATTGCACCGACGGTTGCAAAAGGCAAGCGGCTCAAAAAGGGTTCGGTGATCGGACGGGTCAATAAAGAGCTGATGTTTGAAGTCACGCAGCGAAATTATCATATTGACCCCATGCAGCTTATCCGTTAATTAAAATGGCCAAACGGCTTTGAGAATTTTTGTGCCCCACCCTTGCTGAGTAGCACGGTCAAGCTCACCCTGAGAACTGTACGAAATTTTAGCATCGCTGATTTTGTCCGAGTTTATCTGATTGTTTTGATCAATATCGTACGGACGAATCACCCCGCTGATTTGAATAGTCTGTTTCTCGTCATCAATGAGCATATCACGCCGTCCGGCAATAAAATAGTTGCCGTTTTCCAATACTTTAATGATGCGTGCTGAAATGGTTGTCGTAAACGATGCCGCTTTAGAATAGGACCCTTTTCCTGAAAAACTGCTGCTTGAGTTCGCATTAAATCCGATATTGGTCAATCCCGTGGCTTTATTGGCCAAAGAGGAGACAGCGCCATTATTGCCGCCTGCACTGAACGTACCGCCGCCAAGTTGCGTGGTATCGCTTTCAGATATTTTTTTATTGACACTGTTGGAACTGTTTGTATTTTCCGTAATGCTGACCGTGACAATATCATTAACATGCATGGCTTTGTGATCTGAAAACAGCGGATTGTCTCCCTGACCGAAAATACTGCCACTGGAGGCATAATTGTTCTCTTCCTCTTTAGAGGGCATCTGCTCGACATACTCCGGCGGTTTAAAATCGAGTTTGGGCTCACTGAACTTTGCGGTACACCCACTCAATAATGTCAGTATTGCCATTAACGACAGAAGTTCTTTTCGCATTCAATTGTCTCGCATTATTATTTTGATAAAATAAAGCAAATTTAGTTCCAAGGGAAAGCATGAGTCTTCGTAACCAGATTAAAGATGACATAAAAACAGCTATGAAAGCCAAAGACACTGCCAAACGTGATGCACTGCGCCTGCTTGACAGCGCTATGAAACAGATAGAAGTCGATGAGCGGAAAACATTGAGTGATAATGATGTATTGGCCATTATTGCCAAACAGGTTAAACAACGCAACGACTCTGCCGCACAGTACAAAGATGCCGGTCGTCATGACCTACTGGAAAAAGAGTTGGCGGAGATCGCTGTTTTTGAAGCCTACCTGCCCCAGCAACTCAGTGATGATGCACTGCATGACGCCATTAAAGAGATTATTGCTCAAACCGGTGCAACGACCATGAAAGATATGGGCAAAGTGATGGGCGCCGCTAAAAGCAAAATCGGTCATGTCGCCGACGGAAAGCGCATTAACGCATGCGTTAAAACGTTGCTGGGATAACGAGAATTTACATGTAAAATATATTTACATGTAAATTATGAACACGCTTCTCCCGTTTTCAGACAATGCAATGCACTCTCCACATCATCTTGGCGCATCAGTGATTCACCGACTAAAAATGCATCGACACCTGCTTGATGAAGCTCCGGAAGTTGGCCATGCTCGTAAATCCCGCTTTCGGCAACAATAATTTTACCGTTGGGAATGAGCGGTATGAGCTTGTAACACAATTCCATGTCCATCTCAAACGTCTCCAGGTTTCGATGGTTAATGCCGATAATGTCGGCACCGGCATAAATAGCTTTGGTCAAATCGCTTTTATCGTGAATTTCAACCAGTGCCTCCATACCCAAATGACGGGTGTAGTTTAACAGTGACTTGAGCTCTTTACGACTCAATGCTTTAGCAATCAGCAGAACAAAATCTGCCCCGTACACCAAGGCCTCAACCAGCTGATACTCTGAGACAATAAAATCTTTTCGCAACAGAGGAATTCCTACATAACGGCGAATGCCCGCCAAATACTCCAAATCACCCTGAAAAAAGTGCGGCTCCGTAAGTACCGAAATTGCATTGGCGCCACCGCGCTCATACCCTTGTGCAATGGCAAGCGGGTCAAAGTCTTCACGAATCACCCCTTTGGACGGGCTTGCTTTTTTCACTTCGGCAATAATACGGTACGGCTCCGATTCACTTGATCGTAAAAAACTCTGCACCTCTCGTGGAGCTCGTGCATTAAAAGCCAAAGAACGCCCTAACCAGTCCATGGTATATTCTGCTTGGCGAACGGCTAAATCTTCTTTGGTTTTTTGAATTATATCGTCTAAAATCATCTACTTTGTTCCTCTAAGCATCTCTCGATGGCATTAATGTGTTCTTGAACCTCTTCATCATCTTTACCCAACGTAGCAATGACCTGCTGCATTAAGTCATGCGCTTGCCGGCAACGGCCGAGTTTATAATATCCCCACGCCAGCGAGTCTAAGTAAAACGATGACTCCGGCTCCACTTTAAGCGCACGTTTGACATACGCGATGCCCTCTTCGACACCCAGATCATGATCAATCATCAAGTATCCCAAATAATTTAGAAAGAGCGGATCTTCATTTTGAAGCACAACCTCTTTTAAGGTTCGCATAACATTACGAAGCACGGCCGGGTTCTCTTTGTCGGCACTGGCTTCGTACTCAAAAATAACACTTTGTCCCAAAAAGGTGCTCTCTCCGCTTCTGTCATAGATTTTTTTTGCCAATTGTGCCGCTTTCTTGTAGTTTTGCGCATTGACATACAGCTGCAATAACATCTTGTCATTGGCATGATATTTTTCCAAAAACATAATGAGCTGTGGAAACTCCTGTTTATAGCGGTAAATGTTAATAATGGCCTCGGCCACCCGCGGATCTTTCTTATTTTCATACATACGAAGATAAATGGAAAGCATCCCCTCAATATTGTTCTGATTGCTGTAAAATCCTGCCAAACGGCTGCATACTATTTGAGAACAGCCGTGAAGCCTGTTGTGTGTCTCCAGATAGGAGATGGCATCTTCTTTACGATCCAGGTTGACATAGAGTGTGACGGCTAACGTATCTAAAACTTTCTCATTATAGGCAATGGCATAAGCACTTTCCAAATATTTAATTGCCATATTGTAATGTTCTTCTTTTTGGTAGATCTTACTTACCAATAAATAATCACCTTCTTCTTTGGTAATATCCAGCAGCTGTAATGCAATCTTTTTGGCCTCATCAAGACGGTCTTGTTTCATGAGTGCCGCAACTTTAAAACGCATCAGCTGTGGTAACGGTGTCGATGTTTTCTCCAAAATTTGTGTCGTTCGCGCAATTACTTCATCATTATGATCACTGTCTAAGAGCATCATAATACTGCGATACAAATACTCTTTATTATGCGTATGTTCGTAGAGTGTATCGTAGTAACGTGAAGCATCGACATAGTGCTGATTCACCTCAGCGTCGAGAGCGTACATAATATATTCATCTTCTTGAGCAAACGGTTGTATTGCTTGTATTTGAGGTTGCGGTTCATGACGCACGCACCCGAAAAACAGTAACAACAGTAACAGTATCGGTACCCATTTAACCATCAATAATCCCCGGACATTCATCATGAAGCTCTTGCATATTATTCTTAAAATAATCCCAAAACGGAAAGGTACGACACTGTTTTGGACGCACATCGTACACCACACACCCTCCCGCATCTCGGGAGTAGAAAATACAATCATACGACATACCGACTCGTTGCTCTTTAAGTGTGTATTTATACCCTTTTTTTAGTAAATACTTCTGAGCAAATACTGCTTCTTCCATCTGCAAATAGGTTGCCAATGCCTCTATTTCAGAACGTTTAACAAAAATATTGCCGCTCTCTCCCGTACAACAACGCCCGCCGCACTCGGCACACGCTCTCGAATCAAACGCATATCCAAAGCCGTCTTGCCGAATTAAAGTTGACATTTTATACTGTGTGTCCTTGCTCTTTTGTAAATACTTTGTGTCTTTTTAGAGAACTCTTTACCGTCAAATACAATAAACGGCGGTAATGTCTTCATGAGTGACTTCGAATTTTTTCGTGCATGCACCATAACTAACGATGCATTTCTATCTGCTTTTGAATGTACAAATTGTACCGTAACAACCCTTAATTTCGCACTACTCAACGCAGCACACAACAGGGCAAACTGCGAGGGGTCGTAACAGAAGACAAAATGTCCGTGAGGACGCAGCAATGTAGCGACCTTTGTACAAAAATCCTGAAGCGGCAAATGGATGTTGTAACGTGCTGTATGGCGCATCACATCACTGTTTCTCGATGCACCGTCATGATAAAACGGCGGATTGGAGACAATACAGTCATAACTATTTACATTATTGAGTGTTAAAAAATCTTGATGATAAATATTACATGTAATATGATTCACGCGGGCATTGTGGGTGGCATAAACGACAAACTCATGCTGTTTTTCAACCATTTCCAGTGTCACTTTAGGAAAATCACGTGCTACCAACAAACCAATAACGCCACTGCCCGCACCGACATCCAGTACTCTTCCTTTAGGTTGCAACCGACAGATAAAGTCATATAAAAAAAGGGAATCGCTGTTGTAACAGTAACTTGACTCCGGCTGATACAGCAGCATTCTTCCCCTTCTTTGGTATAATTTTGAAATTATACAACGTCAAGGTTAAATCATCATGATAATTATTCCCGCGCGACTCGCATCAACCCGCTTTCCTCAAAAAGTTCTCGCAGATATCGGCGGTCTGCCTATGGTGGTTCGCACGGCAAAAGCTGTTGAACATCTTGACCGTGTTGTTGTTGCCGCTGATGATGAGCGTATCATCACTACATGCAAACATAACGGTATTGAAGCCATGCTAACCTCCAAGACCCATAAAAGCGGAACCGATCGTATTAATGAGTGTGCCAATCTTCTGGATTTGGATGATGACGATCTCGTCATTAACATTCAAGCCGATGAGCCCTTTATTGAACCCGAAGTGCTTTCAAAGCTCATTGTACGCCTCAATGCTCTGAAACAAACCGGTGCTTCTTTTATTATGGGAAGCTGCTACAATGCCATTAATGCCGAATCTGCCAAAGATCCAAATCTGGTTAAAGTCGTCTTGGACGCCGAGCATAATGCCATCTATTTTTCCCGTTCGCTCATTCCCTACAACCGTAGTGGCAATGCGACGTATTTCGGGCACATCGGTATCTACGGCTTTACCAAAAAAAGCCTTAATCTTTTTTGCGCTTTGGATGATGCGCCCGTTGAAGATATTGAAAAACTTGAACAGCTGCGTGCCATTTATCATGGTAAAAAAATTGCTATGGTAAAGGTTTCAAGTACCGGTTTTGGTATTGATACGCCTGAAGATTTACAACGGGCCAAAGAGATCTTTTTACTGTAGGTTGATTGTTACATGTAAATACATGTACCGCCTGGGTTCTGCAAGACGGCACATAAGTAAGAAGTGTTAGATATTGTCGCGAAGGTTCAGTGCTTCAATAAGCTGTGCATACTCATCGCGTTTTGTACGCTTCAAGTAACGCATCAGACGACGACGCTGGCCGACAAGCTTTAAAAGACCCAAACGTGATGCATGATCTTTTTTAAACGTTTGCAAATGCTCTGTCAACTCTGTAATACGCGCTGAAAGCAACGCAATTTGTACCGACGTTGAACCGGTATCTGTATCTGATTTCCCGAATTTTTTAACAATTTCTTGTTTTTTCGCCGAATCTAAAGCCATAATGACCTCCTGATAGGTATAGTAAATTTAACTCAGAACAGATTGCGCTGCCCGTTTTGTTTGGGCGAGATTATATCTAAAAAAGATCTCCTTTACAAGACAACCGGAGGGTTAAAACACAGATTATTGTAAAATTGTCAAAACTTTATTCTCTTTTGATATTGAATCGGTATAATATAGCTTTATATAATTTACAACAGGAATTTACAACTATGTTAATGACTCGAGCTAGCGAATATGCACTACTCTCTTTAATTGTCTTGGCTCGTTCAAACAAACCGCTCGGCGCAGAGACTCTTTCAAATACCCTCAATATCTCTAAAAGTTTTTTGGCCAAAATTCTGCAGGCCATGGCACGTGCTGATATTCTTAATTCCTATAAAGGAGTTAACGGCGGGTTCACTCTTGCCAAAGAGAGTCGTGATATTACCATTTTAGAAATACTCAAAGCTGCCGAGGGGAAATCTCCGGCAGTATTTGACTGTTCGCCATCACAAAGCTGTTGCCCCTCAAATATTGCCAACAGTTGCAGTATCTGGCCGTTTCTTAACCGACTGCAAGGCAAAATCGACACCTTTTTAGACAACCTCACTTTAGCCGACATTTTAGAGGAGTAACCGTTTGGCAAAAACGAAAAAAGGGTCTCGTCAACTGGGATTGTCACTTAATTTTTTAGTACAAAACAGAGATTTAAGTATTGTGGTCTTTGTAATGGCCATTTTGGCCATCATTATTGTTCCTCTGCCCAGTGCTATTCTGGACTTTATGCTTACCATTTCCATTGCCGTTTCCGTTTTAATCATCTTAATTTCACTCTATATTCCCAAACCGACCGACTTAACGACGTTTCCTACATTAATCCTTATTGTAACCCTTTTTCGTCTCTCGCTCAACATTGCAACAACACGTATGATTTTAAGTCACGGCAATGAAGGGCCCGATGCCGTCAGTGAAATTATCAGCAGTTTTGGTAACTTTGTTGTCGGAGGCAACTATGTCATCGGTATTGTGGTTTTTAGTATTTTAGTCCTCATCAATTTTATGGTTATTACCAAAGGTTCAACCCGCGTTGCCGAAGTTGCCGCACGTTTTACCCTCGATGCCATGCCCGGAAAACAGATGGCAATTGATGCTGACTTAAATGCCGGGCTCATTGATGAAGAAGAGGCCAAGGCCCGACGTGCCGAAATTTTGCAAAGTGCCAACTTTTACGGAGCCATGGACGGGTCAAGTAAGTTTGTCAAAGGGGATGCCGTTGCAGGAATTATCATCACGCTCATCAATATTATCGGCGGTTTTTTAATCGGTGTCTTTCAATTTGGACTTGATGTCGGTACCAGCGCACAGACATATACCGTTTTGACGATAGGCGACGGTTTGGTTTCCCAAATTCCGGCACTCATTATCTCTACGGCAACGGGCATTATGATTACGCGTTCATCAGATGACGGTGGCAGTTTTTCCGACGGTGCCATTAATCAACTCATGAGCAATGCCAAAACTCTCATTATTGTAGGTGCAATTATGGTAATGTTTGCACTGGTTCCGGGACTGCCGACACTCTCCATGGGGTTTGTCGGCATCATCTTTCTATTGCTTGGCTACGCCCTTTACAAATATGACAAAGGAGAACTCTCTTTTTATGACGATGTCGCCAAAAAACCATCGGATCTCTCCAGCGTCACTCCGAGCAAACCACAAAAAACCCAACAGGAAATTGCCAAAGATGAGGAGCGTGCCCTCGAAGACATCTTAAAAGTAGAGATGCTCGAACTCACTCTGGGTTACCAACTCATTAAACTTGCCGATGCGTCTCAAGGAGGTGATTTGTTAGAGCGTATTCGTTCCATGCGTCGTAAAATTGCTTCGGATTTGGGATTTTTAATGCCACAGGTTCGCATACGTGACAATCTGCATCTACAACCCAACCAATATCAGATTATGCTCAAAGGCACCAATATCGGTGAGGGTACTATTGATCCGGAGTGTTTTTTAGCTATGGACAGCGGTATGGCAGCAGGCAATATCGAGGGAACGCCAACCAAAGAACCTGCTTTTGGGCTCGATGCACTATGGATTAAACCCGAACTCAAAGACGATGCCATCATGAACGGTTATACCGTAGTTGATCCCGCAACGGTCATCTCTACACACATGAGCGAATTGGTGAAACAACATGCTGAAGAGCTGCTCTCTCGCCAAGATGTGCAAGCACTCATCGATAAGATTAAAGCCGACTTTCCGGTAATTGTCGATGACCTGCTTAAAGTGGCAAGCGTGGGTCTGATTCAACGTATTTTTAAAGCGCTGCTACACGAGCATATACCGCTCAAAGACATTCTCACCATTTTAGAAACGATTGCCGATATTGCCGAATATACCAAAAATGTCGATATCATTACCGAACAGGTTCGCGCCAAGCTCTCTCGTACTATCACAACCATGTATAAAGGTGAAGATGGTGTCATTAAGCTCTTGACGTTTGATACGCAAAGCGAACAGAAACTTTTGGAAAAATCTCATGAGCAAGACGGCGTGCGTAACTTTTTACTCAATGTGGGTGAGATTAACCAACTCATTCAGGCTACTAGCGACAAAGCGGCGGAACTCCTTCAAAAAGGCATTTCGCCGGTCATCATTATTGTCGACCCGTTATTGCGTCGTCCCCTTGCAGAAATTTACGAACGATTTGGTCTGGATGTCATTACACTTTCGCATGCCGAAATTGACTCCAATGCCAAATTTGAAGTATTAGGATCTATTACTATTGAATTCGAAGGAACCTCTTGAAAAAAATCTATCATCTCTCACATATCGACCTTGACGGTTATGGCTGTCAACTGGTTATGAGCTATACCCCGTATGAGATCCATTCATACAATGCCAACTACGGTACTGAGGTGCTTGAACGCCTCAATGAAATACTCGAAGCCGTCAAAAGTCATCACGACGATGCCATTATTCTCATTAGTGACTTAAACCTTTACCCCAGTGAAGCACGCATGCTCGATAATGAGGTACAACAACTCTGTGACAAAGGAAGAGAGATCACTATTGTCCTCTTAGATCATCATGGCAGCGGAGAAGAATCGGCAAAAAAATATGCATGGTACTATTTAGATACATCACGTTGTGCTACTAAAATTGTTTATGACTATGCACTGGAACATTTCGAACTCAAAAATCATGAACCGGAGTGGCTTCAGGATTTTGTCGATGTCATCAATGCAGTTGATCTATGGCATCAGGAAGATGTTGATAATTTTGAGTACGGTAAAGTCTGTATGCGCCTGATTACCGAAACGCGAGAACTCAATCGTGTCATGTTCAACAATGAAGACCGAAACTACAAACTAACCCTCTTGAAACAGGCCGCCGCTCTGCGCAAAGATGCGCAATCGCATATTGAACTCGACGCTGCTATTCATCGCTTTAAAAAGAGCTTTTTTATAGAGGGTAAAGACGATACACTCGATAATCTTGCCACAGCCAAGGTTGTCTCTTTGCTGGGTGATAAGCGCGATACCATGACCATTTACTATAAAGGCTATCGCGGCTTTTTAAGCTATGGCGTAGGCAATACTTCCATCATCGGCAACGGATTTTTGCTCGCTTATCCCGAATATGACTTTATTGTCGATGTGAGTTACCGCGGCACCATGAGTTTGCGTGCCAATAATGGTGTTGATGTCTCACTCATTGCTAAAGAGTGGGCAAACGGCGGTGGGCATCCAAATGCTTCTGGGGGGCGTATTCAAGGCTTTAAAGAGCAGTTTCGCTACGATAAGGTTAAAGAACAAATTGAGAAAATCATCAATAAAAACGAGTCGGTCGCCGGAACACTTGCAGCCAAAGCGGAAGCTTAGGGATTTTTAGCAAAATAACGCTCTATTCCTTCTGCTAATCCTTGCGCGAGACGTTTTTGGTATGTGCTGCTTATTAAACGTTTTGCCTCTTTGGGGTTGCTTACAAATCCCACTTCTACCAAAACAGCCGGCATCTGCGCACCGACCAGCACCCAAAAAGGTCCTTTACGCACACCCATATCTTTAATATTAGAGTAATGACTTCTCAATGTTCCCAACATACCTTGCTGTATATCGATAGCCAGTTTATTGGAAGCAAGAATCTTTTCACGATTTAAAAAGTTTAAAAAGCTCTCTTTTCCAAAACGGTTCATATTGTCCATGTCTTTAATATTCTCTTTCGCAGCAACACGAGCAGCCCGCTTACTGTTTGCAGGAGAGAGAAAATAGGTCTCAATACCATAGGCTTGGTGAATTTTGCCACTCTTGGGAATGGCGTTCGCATGAATAGAGATAAAAATATCGGCTCGCTTTTTATTGGCATATTCGGTACGTTTCGGCAATTTAATAAAAGTATCACGTGTTCGTGTCAAATATACATTGTGCCCTTTTCGTTTTAAGGCTTTAGCCAACTCCTTGGAAATTTTAAAAACAATCTCTTTTTCATATATATTTCTTTTGTATCCGATAGCACCGCTGTCTTTACCGCCGTGCCCGGGGTCAATAACAATAGTTTTTTTAGCAATCGGCGGTTCCTTCTTCAGTGAAACATTTTGATGAATGCTACCTGCTATCCCCGGCCTAATCACAAGCTGGTTTTGTTTGTACCAAAAACGCAACGGCAGTTTTCGTGAACTTTCAATCACCAATCGTGCCGTATTGCGCTTATACTGAGACAACGAAACACGTTTTAAAGAGGATTTTCGCAACTTATAATTTTTTCCCAACAATGACGTATGGATATCGAATATATAGCGATAGCTCTTCTTTTTGGCATCTTCGAGTTTAAAAAAGTTCACTCGGTTCTTTACAAGATTTTTGGAGAAAGTAATAATGAGTTCATTGCCTTTCCACTGTGCCTTGGTAATACTGTGCGTATAAATTATCTTAATTTTTTTCTTTGTATGTTCCGGTTTTATTGTTGGTTTTGTTACAGCGGTTGGATGAACGGTGCGCTTTACCTGAGGTTTAGAACTATGATGTTTAACGACATTTTTGGGATGCTTTGCAAGTTTTTTTTGATACTCGCTGACATCAATATGCAACTTGTCACCTGAAGCTACAATACCCCGAAGTGCTTTTTTTTGTAGGGCAACATCACCATCTATGAGTGCTTTTAAATAGAGATTTTTATAGCTGTTATATGCCGTAAAAACAGTACTTTTTTTACCGCTTTTTAACGCCGTATCGGCACGCTTTAAAAGCTCTGCATTGGACGTGCCATAGAGATTGAAACTAAGTAGGCAGAGCAACAGTAGGCGTACTATCACGCTATTCTTCGCCTTCTACTAGCTTGTGCATCAACTCTTTAACGGAGATGAGTTCTGTCAAACGGTAGCCGTTCGTTCCTGAAAAAAAGAGTCCAAATTCCGTATTTCCCAAGTAGGCATCACTCAGTCGATCCGCAATACAGAAGCCGACCTCTTTGGCTTCCACACCACGATTACACGGTGCCACACAGTTGGAAATACACTTGATTGCCGGTCCCGTTCGCGTCTCAATCAATTGTGTTAAATTAGTACGAATCCCTTGCGCCGGGTATCCTACCGGTGAACCCATAAGCTGAATATCTTCTTTTTTGGCATTAAGAAGAACCTGCTTGAAATTGTCATGAGCATCACATTCAAAGGTTCCAATAAAGCGCGTTCCCATTTGAACGCCGGAAGCACCCAGTGCCATCATCTGATCAATATCTTTTTTATCCCAAACACCGCCGGCGGCAAACACCGGAATATCTCCCCAGTTTTTTGCTTCTTCAACAACCGGTTCCACCAGATTTTCCAGCTGATTTTCCGGTAATTTGCACTGTTCATACGTAAACCCTTGATGACCTCCGCTTTTGGGGCCTTCAAGAACAAAGGCATCCGGAAGGCGATTGTAGCGTTTCTGCCAGCGTTTACAAATAATCTTCATGGCTTTGGCCGAAGAGATAATCGGCACCAAAGCCACGTCGGGATAATCGGCGGTAAATTCCGGCATATTGGTCGGAAGTCCCGCACCGGTAATAATAATATCGGCTCCGGCTTCGCAGGCATCTTTAACCACACGTCCGTACTCACTCATTGCATAGAGGATATTGCAGGCAAGCGGTTTGTCTCCACAAATTTTTCGGGCATTTTCAAAAATTTTCTTTAGCGCAGAAGGTGAATAAAAGTTAGCTGCTTCCAAGGGACGATCGGCAACGAGACGTTCTACATGTATTTTATTTTCATAATAGCCGGTTCCTACAGAGCTAATGACACCAAGCCCCCCTTCTTTAGAAACATTTCCGGCTAACTGATCCCAGCTAATACCCACGCCCATCCCGCCTTGAATAATTGGTATTTCAATCTCATATTTACCAATCTTCACTGACTTGTAACCCATTACTTCACCTTTACACGCGCAAATTTTCGCTTTCCAACCTGCAAGACATACTCACCGCTCTCAAGCTGCAACTGCTCATCGTTGAGTTTAATTTGGTCTATTTTAACAGCCCCTTGCTTAATATCTCGTCTGGCTTGCGAAGTAGACGGTTCAAGTTGGGCTTCCTGTAGCGCTTTTGCAATCCATAAAGGTCCTTCAAGTTCAACAACAGCCATGTCTGTCGGAATATTACTTTTGGCATGAACGCTCTCAAACTCTGCTTGCGCTGTTTGCGCTGCTGCATCTCCATGAAAACGACCCACAATTTCCAAAGCCAACATCTCTTTAACTTTTTTAGGATGCAACGATCCTGTCGTAACACCTTCTTTCAAGCGTGCAATCTCTTGTAATGATCGTGCGCTCAACAACTCATAATAACGCCACATCAATGTATCGGAAATGCTTAAAACTTTACCGTACATATCGTTAGGCACATCCGAGACACCAATATAGTTTTGCAGCGATTTACTCATCTTCTGCACACCATCGAGTCCCTCTAAAATCGGCATCATTAACACGGCTTGCTGTTTCTGCTTTTCATAGGCACGCTGCAAATGACGTCCCATCAGTAAATTAAATTTCTGATCGGTACCGCCGATCTCAATATCACTCTCTAAATGAACACTGTCGTAACCTTGAAGCAGCGGATAGATAAATTCACTAATGGAAATCGACGTACCGCTTTTGTAACGTTTTTCAAAATCATCCCGTTCCAGCATGCGCGCCACGTTATAGGTAGTCGTCAACTCCAGCATTCCTGATGCACCCAGAGGATTGATCCACTCCGAGTTAAAAAGCACTTGAGTTTTGTTGCGATCGAGAATTTTAAAAACCTGTTCCGTATAACTTTTGGCATTCTGCTCAATATCTGCCGGAAGAAGTTTTTTACGGGTTTCGCTTTTACCGGTAGGATCACCGATTTGTGCTGTAAAATCTCCAATTAAAAACTGAATGGTCGCACCGTATTTTTGAAAAGTTGCCAACTTTTGAAGCAGTACGGTATGTCCCAAATGCAGATCCGGTGCGGTAGGGTCAAAACCCGCTTTAACCGTATAATGCTTTCCCTCATCAAAATAGGCTTTTAAGAGCGCAAGTATGCGCTCTTCATCTATAATTTCAGCCGTGCCGCGTTGTATCTCTTTTAAAGCTTCTTCTATCATCTGATTACTTCCTTAGTTAAATACCGTTCTGTACGCATCATCCGTTCGTACAAATTGAATAATTTTTATTTTTCTGTCACGCTCTATTTTGGAGCGGATTTGATTGCTGTCCGCAACATTGCTTTCAAATTCTATCTCACAATACTTAGTATGTTCTTCTCGTGTTTTCCCCAGCTCAATACTGGTAATATCCAATCCGACTTTAGCCAAACGGGTCAACATCTCTGCCAACGCACCTTTTGTATTTTGCATACTGACAATTAAGTGATACCGATAAGTTTTTTCCCGTGCCCATTGAATAAAAAGCATCTTTTCACCCGCATCAATCATGGATGCGGCATTTTGACACATTTTATGATGGACATGCGCTTTTGAACCTTGTAAAAATGCCACAATTTCATCGCCGCTTTTTGGATGACAGCAGTAGTCAAATACAACATTGGAAATAGCGCGATTCGTATAAATATTCAAGCCGCCGAGTTGATACGACTTCAACTTAAAACGATGGCGCATCAGAAAGCTTTTAAAACGGCTGTTTTTACGAATTTCATCGGTATATTTATGCAGAATTTCTTTAAGATTGTCTAGTTCTCTAGGAATTTTTGAACGATGTGATGCACAGTTACATTGTTTAAACCACTCCTCGATACGACTGTTTTTCAAGCCCATTACCGTAGCGACAATATTGACGCCGCTTTTAGCGTCAATATCACGAATGCGATGATTACAATTGGTACGGATATTACTCTTGGCCCGAGACGTTTTGACTGCATCAATCCAACTGCACCGTGTAATTTTCTCATGCGACGTTAAAATTTTGACAATATCACCATTGGTCAGTTCGGTTAACAGACTTGCCTTTTCTTTATTAATCAAACACCCCTCGGCACGATCACCCACTTCCGAATGTACGGCATACGCAAAGTCAAGTGCTACGGCTCCGCGAGGTAAGGTATAGGCTTTTCCTTTTGGCGAAAAGACACTGATGTCTTCACTGTAAAGATCATTTTTAATCAATTCATAAAAATCTTCTACCGACTCATTTTGATATTGAAGATTATGCAGCCACTCTAAATTGACACCGCTTTCTATGCCGCCTTTATACTTCCAGTGTGCGGCGACACCCAGCTCAGCAGTATTGTGCATCTCAAACGTCCGTATCTGCACCTCAAAAATAGTAGTATTTGAAAATACCGTCGTATGCAGCGTCTGGTAACCGTTGTCTTTTGCAATGGCAATATAATCTTTAAAACGTGAACTCAGTGGCTGAAAGTTTAAATGAATAAGCCCCAAAACATCGTAACAATCCAGAGGTTTTTTAACCAAAATGCGAATGGCCAGGAGATCGAGAATTTCGTCAATACCAATTCCCTTACGCTGCATTTTCAAGTAAATAGAATAACTGTGCTTGACACGACTTAAAATCTCAAAATCTTCACTCATAAAACCATTATGAATCAACAATTGATTGACACGATGCCGAAAATCATTTAACTTCACTTCAATTGCCTGATAATTCGCCTCGAGATAACGGTCAATGCTCTCTTTTTCTTCTGTAAACAGATAGGAAAAACTCAGATCTTCAAGAAGGTTTTTTAAAAATGAAATACCCAAACGATGCGCTATAGGAGCATGAACTACCAAGGTCTCTTCAGAAATACGATACTGTTTTTCAGGCGGTAATGCAGCAAGGGTCAACATATTGTGCAAGCGATCGCAAAGCTTGACTACCAAAACGCGTACATCTTTAATAGAAGCTAAAAGCATTTTACGAAAAGAGAGTGCTGATGCTACCAATTTTTCGTTGGAACTTGAGGGGAGCAGGTTTTCACCGCGAATGGCATCAATTTTAGTAAGTCCTCCTACCAAATGGGCTACGTCCGCACCGAAAAGAGTTTCGATCTCTTCAATAGTTGCCGATGTGTCTTCGACAGCATCATGCAACAGAGCTGCCTTAATCATTGCTTTATCTTCAGTAATAGAAGCAACAATTGCCGCTACTAAAATAGGATGTACTACGTAAGGTTCACCGCTTTTTCGTGTCTGCCCTTCATGGACACGCATAGAAAACTCCAGCGCCTGTTGGATATCGTCATGTTTAGACGTACATGTAAAAAGGTACTCGATGGCTGCAGCAACATCTTTGAGATGTTTAATTTTATCTATATCCAATGTACTCAAATTGTTGCTCTTTTAGACACTATTCTTTTGTAAAACCCTTAACCGAGATCACACCCTCAGAAATCTCCATCAGTGCCAAGTCCGCTGCTTTTATGGTTTTTAGATCAATATTGAGCTTGCTTTGAGCACCATTTAACAATTCATCCGCACGCTTTGCCACGGCAATGGCAAGCTGATAACGGTCCAACCCTTCAATTTCTAGTGCTTTTGCCGTTAATGTTTCTAGTCTCATTTTTTTCCTTTATTTTACTATCGAACAATTTTCGTGATTTCCATTGACAATATCAAGTAAATTCCCCGCTTTAAACATATCGCAAACCACAATCGGCAACTGATTGTCTTTTGCCAATGCAATAGACGTGTCATCCATTACTTTAATATGATCATTTAACGCTTGATCATATGACAGTGATGCCAAACGTTTCGCATCACTGTATTTGTTGGGATCTTTATCATAGACCCCATCCACTTTCGTTGCTTTAATAATCATTTCTGCACCAATCTCTACTGCACGCAGTGTGGCTGCCGTATCGGTTGTGAAAAAAGGATTTCCCGTACCGGCTGCAAAAATAACGACACGCCCTTTCTCCAAGTGACGAACCGAACGTCGTTGAATATACGGTTCGGCAATCTGTTCCATTTTTATGGCCGTTTGTACCCGAACTTTCATACCCGCATGTTCACAGGCTTCCTGCATGGCCACCGCATTAATTACCGTTGCCAGCATTCCCATATAGTCTCCGGCAGTTCTACGGATAATACCATCTTGCGCTGCTGTCACACCACGAATAATATTGCCTCCGCCAATAACCAATCCGACTTCAATACCGGCATCAACCAAAGATTTAATCTCTTTGGAAATATAGTTCAAAATTTGAGTGTCAATTCCATGACCGGCATCACCGGCCAATGCCTCGCCGGAAAATTTTACCAAAATACGCGTATTACCCATTAAACACTCCTTGAACACTCATCTTAACACTTAAAAATCTGTGAATTATATTGAAAAATCGCTTTAATACGGCTTTGAATCAGAGAAGTCTGTCGATTCCTACCGTGAAACTGTAGTCATATCTATTGTGGAGGTCTCTAAAAACGGACATGCCGTTTTTAGTGCTTACAGTCCTAATGACTGCAATGTTTTAAGTGTTAAGGCTCCCTGAGAAAGCTTATTGTCTTTTTGGTATGCTTGTACGGCGGCTTTAGTTTCAGCATTGTAAACACCGTTGATTCTGGAAATCTTGTAGTTCTTTGCCTTAAGTTTTTTTTGTAATTTTGAAATAACATTTTTTTGCGTGTTGGTCTGACATAGAACCGGCTGCCAGCGTAAATACGGCTCTGATACCTGTACTTTTTTTACATACGTAGAATAGACTGCGGGAATGGTTGTTTTCACCTCTTTTGCCGGAGTATCAATCACGCGTGTTTTGACCATTTTGCAGATACCTGGAATTTTCTCTTCTTTGGTTGTTGCCGGAGTAACCAAAACTCGGGTTTTAACAGTTTTATAAACCGCAGGAATTTTTACTTCTTTGGTCGTTGCAGGTGTAGCTAGAACGCTTTTTTTAACAGTTTTATAAACCGCTGGAGTTTTTACTTCTTTGGTCGTTTCTGGAGTTGCTACGACTCTTTTACTCACGGTTTTATACACGGCAGGAATCTTTACCTCTTTCGTCGAAGCATCTTTAAGCAGCACTTTCTTGGTAATCGTTTTATACACGGCAGGTACCTCTACCAAACACATAATTTCGCCCGTACCGTTATTGATTTTTTCAATTTCGCCGCGACCTTTTTTCCACTCTGTATGTGCTGCTTTAACAAGCACTTTCTCTGTAACGGTTTTGTAAGTGGCCGGTACGACTACCAGTTTCGTCTTCTCCGGTTCAACCATCACTTTCTCTGTAACGGTTTTGTAAGTGGCCGGTACAACTACCAGTTTCGTCTTCTCTGGTTCAACCATCACTTTCTCTGTAACGGTTTTGTAAGTGGCCGGCACGACTACCAGTTTCGTCTTCTCCGGCTCAACCATCACTTTCTCTGTAACGGTTTTGTAGGTGGCAGGAACGGTTACTATTTTAGTGCGTGGTTCACGTATGGTTACTTTTTTCTCAACTACTTTATAGGTTGCAGGAATCACTTTAATGACTGTTTTTGCTTCCTGTGAAAGCTGTTTGACTTTCTCTTGCTTATACGTTGCCGGAACCAATACTTTGGCATAACACTCACCCGCCTTAGCATTAGGCGGTACCAGTGAATTTGATACGGCATTGACATCATTGCTTTCTACAGTTGTCGCCGGTACCGTTTTTGTAATATCAGCCGGTACTGCAGCAGCCGGTTTGCTTGACATACGTTGAAGTTTTGCTTCACTCGCCTGCTGACTTTTTTTTGCTTGCTCCAACTCCTGCGTTAAACGCTGAATTTCACTCTCTTTTTCCGATAAAAGATCCCCCGACATATCTTTCGTAGAACATCCTGTCGTCCCTATAATCAAAGCTGCCAGTAATGCAGATATTTTGACGCACTTAACCATTTTTACTCTCCTGTATGTGTTATCTAATTGGGAATATTAACCAATATTATATAAAACAACAATAAATTACGATAATGTCTTTTCATAATT
>Ga0256840_1001996_pt1 | contig 18422 bp, 13 predicted proteins | sample 355202metaG_FD_185969 | JGI IMG/M metagenome (GOLD analysis project Ga0256840, IMG submission 185969) | Hydrothermal vent microbial communities from Mid Atlantic Ridge, Atlantic Ocean - 355-202 | ecosystem: Environmental > Aquatic > Marine > Hydrothermal vents | place: Atlantic Ocean: Mid...
CAGGATGGCTTTTAATTTTGTCCAAAGCACATCCGTAAATATTTGTCGTGGCATATCTTGCTCATTTTTGACTGAAAACAAGCAAAATATGAGGGCAAGTCATTAAAATTAAAGGGGAAACCACAAAACGGCAACAGCCCCTAATCAATTTCTATAGCCCAATATTATGTCATTAAGTTTAGTAGAATCTTTTTCATCTATTGAAGGCCCTAGAGTAGAGAGACACAAGCTTTATAAGCTCATTGACATTATATTCGCCCTCTGGTTAGCGGTTCTGACGGCGGGGAATCTATTGCGCAATTTGGAAAGGAAAAAGAAGACTGGTTACGTCAGTGGGTAGCACTGGAAAACGGTATTCCATCCCATGATTGTATTGCCCGTGTGATGGCAAGAATACCTGTTTCTGAAATGAAAAGTACTTACATGAAGCGATTAAATATTATTTTAATGAAGCCACTGCATCTAATAAGTCTGATCCCTGTCAATTGCAGATCCATGAGAAATGTAATGCAGAACATGGACTCATGGAAGTACGTCGGTGTTATTGATCAACCTGTTTAGCAATATTGCCTGATGTGGCGCGTTGGAAAAGGACTAAAAAGTATCCGAATGGTTGAGAGTCAACGTACATTTAAGGGTAGAGCTAGCCTAGAGCGAGGTTAGTACATTAGGGGGGGCAGATATTTGCCGGCGCCGCAAGATCTCATTGGGATGTAGAGAATTCATTACACTGGATATTTGATGTGATTTTTAGAGAAGGTGACTCTCGTATTCGTACAGGTTATGCACCAGAAAATCTTAATATTGTTTGTCAGCTAGCAATTAATTTACTTAAAGACAGAGCCCTCGAAAATGAGTTTAAAGAAAAAGCGGTTTAAAGCCGCATTAAATGATTCGTTTAGAGAAAAAGTGATATTTTTAGATTGAAATTTATATGCGGTTGCCCTGTGGATTAGCTGAAGTCAGACAATGAGTTTTTATAGCGTGTTACAAGTATCTATTTAGTGGAAAGCTGAAATTTAATTACCCACTGTATTTCACGTAGAGCTATCAGTTAATGGTTGATGTAGGTGTTAGTGTGGGTGTGGCTGTGGCTGATTGTGATGGCGGTGGTGGCTGTACTTTTGACTATTTATTGGGTGAGGCAGGTAAAGCGATGTATGAAGTTGAGCGTGAAGGGAAGAATGGATATGCTTTTTGGGGTGAAAATAATATGTTAAAAATAGAGCATATCTCGCTACTTTGTTAAGGGAATATCTTCTTGAAAACAAAATGTTTATTTAGTATGATAGACGGCTAACTTAAAATCTTACATAAAGATACGAATATGAAAACATTTAGCGCAAAACCCGCTGAAGTGAAGCGTGATTGGTATGTGATCGATGCAGAGGGCAAGACGCTTGGACGTTTAGCTACTGAAGTTGCACGGCGCCTCCGCGGTAAGCATAAACCAGAATACACACCGCATGTTGATACGGGTGATTATATTATTGTTATTAACGCTGAAAAAATTGGTGTTACTGGTAATAAAGAAAAAGATAAAATGTACTACCGCCATACAGGTTATATCGGTAATTTGAAAAGTGTTAGTTTAGGTAAATTAAGACAAACTTTTCCAGATCGTATTATCAATAATGCGGTTCAAGGAATGTTGCCTAAAAACCCTTTGGGTCGTGCAATGTTTCAAAAATTAAAAGTTTACGCGGGTCCTGATCATGGACACCAAGCGCAACAACCTAAAGTTTTAGAACTTTAAGCAACTAACAGGTTAATATCATGGCAGAAGCTCTATATTACGGTACTGGAAGACGCAAAACAGCAATTGCTCGTGTTTTCGCAAAACCAGGTACTGGAAAAATTACAATTAACGATAAATCGATTGAAGTTTACTTCGGTCGTAAAACTGATGAAATGGTTGCTCGTTCACCATTGGAGTTAGTAGAATTAGCAGATAAATTTGATATCAATGTTACGGTTAAAGGCAGCGGCCCATCAGGTCAAGCTGGTGCTATCCGTCATGGTATTACTCGCGCTTTAATGGTATATGATGAAACATTACGTGCTGAATTAAGAAAGGCTGGCTTTGTTACGCGTGATTCACGTAAAGTGGAGCGTAAGAAAGTTGGTTTACATAAAGCGAGAAAGCGTCCTCAGTTCTCAAAACGTTAATCGGTTTTCAATATGCACTGTTTTTTATGGGTTTTTTACGCATATTAAACGTCTTTATCGATCAGCAAAAAAGGGTTGTAATTGTTAAAATTACAACCCTTTTTTTATGGGATTAAGGTAATTGTAGGGCGGACTTCAGTCCGCCATGCACGCTGCCTCACTGCTATTAAGTTAAGGCTTTTTTCTCGTAGGGTGGGTAGAGCGGCTTTTTGCGAAACCCATCATTTTACATAGGGTTGATGGGTTTCACTGCGCACCTAACAAGGCAGGTGCTTCGCTCTACCCATCCTACTTCTGCTTAACTTAATGGGAGTGATCGCTCAGCGTGGGAGTGAGTGCTATTAAGTTGTGCGCAATATCAGTTATATAATATTTTTTGATTGAAATGGGGTAATAGATGTCTGATGCTGAATTTATAAGTCGCGATAGAGCGATAGAATCGCTGAAGGTACCACCGCACTCTATTCAAGCTGAGCAATCAGTATTGGGTGGTTTAATGTTGGATAATGAACGTTGGGACAGTGTTGCTGATAAAGTCGCTAGCGTTGATTTCTATCGCAAAGATCATCGGATGATTTTTGCTGCAATTCAAGATTTAGCTAATAAGCAGGTGCCTTTTGATGTGGTCACTATTTCTGAAGCATTAACTAAAATGGATGAGCTAGATGATGCAGGTGGCCTAGCATATTTAAGTGTTTTAGCTAAAGAAACGCCGAGTGCCGCAAATATCGTAGCTTATGCCAATATTGTTCGTGATCGCTCTGTATTAAGGCAGTTGATTCATATCGGTAGTGATATATCGGAATCAGCCTTTAATACAGAAGGCTTATCAACGAGTGACTTATTGGAGAAGGCAGAAAAAAGTGTTTTTGAAATTGCCGAGCAGCGACAAAAAGGGCAGGCTGGATTTACCCCGATTAAAGAATTGCTGGGTACGGCAGTAGAAAAAATAGAAACCTTATTTGAGCAAGAGGGTAATATTACAGGGGAAGGAACTGGATTCACTGATTTAGATGAGATGACATCTGGGTTACAGCCAGGCGATTTAATTATTGTTGCTGGTCGTCCTTCAATGGGAAAAACTACCATTGCTATGAATATGGCGGAGAATGTTGCTATAGCCAGTGGTAAGCCGGTTGCAATATTTAGTATGGAGATGCCCGGAGATTCTTTAGCGATGCGGATGATGTCTTCTTTAGGGCGAATTGATCAAAATAAAGTGCGTACTGGTAAATTAGATGATGATGAGTGGCCGCGACTTACCTCTGCAATCAATTTACTGGCTGAGACTAAGTTATTTATTGATGACTCACCGGGTTTAACACCAAATGAAGTACGTTCTAGAGCAAGGCGTTTAACGCGTGATTACGGTCAATTAGGCCTGATTGTTTTAGATTATTTGCAGTTAATGCAATCACCTGCCAGCGGAGATAATCGCGTGGCTCAAATTTCAGATATTTCTCGTGGTTTAAAAACCTTGGCCAAAGAGTTAAATGTCCCCGTTGTCGCTTTATCTCAGTTAAACCGTAATTTAGAGCAGCGCCCGAATAAACGGCCGGTTATGTCAGATTTACGTGAGTCGGGGAGTATTGAGCAGGATGCCGATGTTATTATGTTTGTTTATCGAGATGAAGTTTATAACGAAGATAGCCCAGATAAAGGTTTGGCTGAATTGATTATTGGTAAGCAGCGTAACGGGCCTATTGGTACCGTGCGGCTAACTTTCCTAGGTAAATATACCCGCTTTGAAAATTGCGCTCATGATGCTTATTCAGATGGAGACTATGAATGATCCCAGCCGCTGCGCATATTGAATTAAATATGGCGGCTTTGCGCCATAATGTGTGCAGGGCGCGTGAATATGCGCCTGGTTCAAAAGTTATGGCCGTTATTAAGGCTAATGCTTATGGACATGGCTTGATTCGTATTGCGCAGAACTTAAGCGCAGAAGTGGATGCTTTCGCGGTTGCGCGATTAGATGAAGCGATCCGATTAAGAAAAGCAGGTATTCAAGGGCGCATATTAATCCTACAAGGGTTTAGTCAGGCAGATGAAATAGAGGCTCTACTGCAGTACCAACTGGATGTGGTGGTCTATTCTGAGCAACAAGTTCGGCTGCTAGAGTCCGTTACTTTATCTGGTGTTTTATCCGTTTTTTTAAAGATTGATACTGGTATGAACCGTTTAGGCATTAGGCCTGAGCAGTTTTCAGAATTATTATCGCGCTTACAACTGTGTCAATGCGTGCGTCAGCCTATGGTATTTATGACCCATTTTGCTAATGCGGATGATGTGCAAGATGTTAAAACAGTACAGCAACTTACGGTGTTTACTAAAGCAACGAAAAATTATGCCGGTGAAAAATGCATGGCTAATTCTGCTGCTATTATTGCTTGGCCTGATACTAGGCTTGATTGGGTTAGACCAGGGTTAATGTTATATGGTGTTTCTCCAATGTTAAAGGGGTTTGCAAAGCAACTCGGCCTTTTGCCAGTTATGAGTTTGTACTCACGTATTATTGCCATTAAGCAAGTTAAAAAAGGCGAGACGGTTGGTTATGGCGCTACCTGGAAAGCAGATAAAAATACTTGCCTAGGTGTTGTATCGATAGGTTATGGTGATGGTTATCCACGCCATGCAAAACAGGGAACGCCAGTATTAATAGGGAATAAGCGTGCGCCATTGATTGGTCGCGTGTCTATGGATATGTTAACCGTTGATTTAAATGGTTGCTCGGGCGTGCAGCTTGGAGATCAAGTGCTATTGTGGGGAGATGGTTTGCCTGTAGAAGAGATAGCTACTTGCGCAGGAACGATTCCTTATACCTTACTCTGTGGTATTACTCGGAGAGTACAGGTATTGGTCAAGGAACATCTTGGCGAAGCCTGATTTTCAAGGGTTTAGGTTGTTTAATGCTACTTTTCTCCCGAGTATTAAATGTCTACCGATACTTATAAATTCTTGATTAGGTATCACTTTAATATTCCTTTCGTGATTGAATTTTGAGGCATCCTTCATATAGTGCCAAAAGTAGTTGACACTTTTAGTGCCTATTTAATAGGTTTCGTGGGAGTGGCTTTAGCCACGATAGTTCATGACACTATCGCGGCTAAAGCCGCTCCCACTTAAAGTGTAAACTGAAGGATGGAGGATGCCAATTTTGAAAAAGTTCTTTAAAAACCAGTAAGGCGAGCGGCATTCAATAATATCTCGAAGTCGAATACCAAGCACTGCCAGTCCTTAAAGGACTGGCAGTGCTCCATACTCTAAAGTTTCGGGTTTTATTTAATGTGCATTCCTTAATAATTATTATTAGCTTTTACGCAAGAAAATGACCCTCTGTTTTAGATAGTTCAATCTGCTTTTTTATTTCTTTTTTATACTCCCTGTAAGGTAGCAAAACAAAATAAATAGCTATACCTAATAAGAGCCAGTATTTAATCCTGAATGCAAATTCAAGTTGATCCAGCATGACAGGGTGAGTTGCTAGATAATGATTGAGTGAATCCAAAAAATCCATGGTCATATCTCCATAAAGTTGTATTACAGTGGATAGAATGAAAATTGGGCATCTTTCATTTCTCAGTTTACACTTTAAGTTATAGTTTACTGATTATTAATCATGAGGTTATTTGTGGGAGGGGCTTTTAGCCGCGACTTATATAAAATCGCGGCTAAAAGCCCTTCCTACGAAATCTATTAAATAAGCACTAACAGTGTAAGCTACTTTTGGCACTATATGAAGGATGCCAAAAATTGATTATAAACCTAAGTTAAAATTCCGTATATCTCTGTATTTTGATAATGTTATGTTTAATTAGGGGGAATAGCGAGATTGACACTGTCTGTTATCGACCCATAACGGACTATGAAAATATATTTTTGATCACTAAGGTATACATTCTGGTAATATTTTTATGAGCGCTGGAATGCGGCCTTTAAATATCTCATTTTATGTCTTATAACGAAATCTCTAAAAGTCTTAGACATTATGGAACGAAAAATACCTTAACGGGGTTTATCTTCCGTTTCGTGCGTCGCCTCCCACAAGCGGCCTATAGGATAGTAAGCACATGATTGTAGCATTATGCTACAATCATAGCGTTGATTTTAATTTAAAGGATACAGAAATGGCTAAAGCATTATCACCTGTACGATTGCAAGAAAATTTGATGCAAGCAGCTAAGTTAACTGGAGAACGGTTTCACCGTAGTACTGCCGAACAAATAGAATATTGGGCAGATATAGGTAGAAAGGTATCAACAGTTCTAGACCCTGATACATTACTCTCTATTTCAACAGGATTAACACAAGTAAAAGTAGAACCTATCTATGGCAAACCAATTGATCCTGATGAGGTTTTTAATCAGCTTGAAGCTCAGCGGCAACAAGGATCATTATCACAAGCAGTGACATCTAGCGCCATTAAGTATCAAGCATCCTTAACTCAACCAGGATATTTAGAGCGAATTGATCAAAATGGAAATGTTTTAGTCGGGCAGTTTAAAAATGGTGAATTTGTCTCTTTTGATGAGTTTAAATCTTGACTGATCGTAAACAGTTATGGATTCTAGCGGGGGGGTAATGGTGCAGGAAAAAGTACTTTTTATCGAACGCAATTAGAGCGATTAGGTTTGCAGTTTATTAATGCAGATATTCTAGCAAAAGAATTATATCCCCAGGCACCAGAAGAGCATAGTTATGATGCAGCAAAACTGGCAACTGAAATGCGATTTAGACTTTTATATGAAGGCCGGAGCTTCTGTTTTGAATCGGTATTTTCTCACCCATCAAAAATTGATTTTGTTGCTCAGGCGAAAGCATTAGGTTATCAGATTATATTGGTATTTATTCATTTGGATACCGTTTCTCTCAATCAAGCGCGTGTTGCACAGCGACTTAGTGAGGGAGGGCATAATGTTCCTGATGAAAAAGTGGCTAATAGAATTCCAAGGTTACTGAAAAATATAAAACAAACACTGCCACTATGCGACCAAGTTCGTATTCTTAATAACTCCCGAATTGATAATCCATTTCAACAAGTGGCTGTTATTCTTAATGGTCAAACAATACATCAGGAAATACCTTTGCCCAATTGGGCCAAAGATTTATTAGAATGTTATTTATAGCGGGTATGTTAGCTAATAACCGAATTGTTCAACGTACACTAAAAGTAATGATAGCAGCTAAGTTCCGGGAATGACGGCTATTACAGTGATTATTTACTGGGATTGGTATAGCTTGCCAGCGGTTACTTAGGAATCAAAATTCAATAATACCCGAAAGCACTACCAGTCCTCAAAGGACTGGCAGTGCTACATGACATAAAGTTTCGGGTTTTATAAAATGTGCATTCCTTAGGAACCTTAAAAGAATGAACTTACCCGCTTTAGAGCCCCACTGCCATTAAGTTAAGAGTAATACAATAATATATGGGGCGCAGTGCTTTAGCCTGCCTTCGTAGCCTAAAATAGCAGGCTAAAGCACTGCGCCCCGATAAGCCCATTCTTTATGGCCAAATTATAATGATTGGGTATGAGTATTTTTATGAGCTTCCTTATTAATCCTCAGTTTTTTCCAGTAAAGGTATCTGAAGTAAAATTAGTCTTTATACAGTCTATATTCAGTTATAAAATAGATGATTTAGTTATTGCTAATATTTAGAATTTTATCGATTAATTATTATGAATTCATGTAACCGCTTCCTATGTTCCTTGTTGTTTTTACTTTCTTTTCATTCTACTCAATTGAATGCGCATGCCGTTGTTACTGAGCATTCATTGAGCGTAGGTGTGATCAATGCACACCAAACGAGCCAAGTTAAATTGAATTTTAATTCCAGCGTGGAAGTGGGTTTGTCGCAAATTTTTCTGGTTCGTACTGGAGATATTGAAGAGGCTTTGCCATTAAAGGTAGGTAATACGCATGGTGTTGTGCTAGTTGATATGCCTGCATTAGACGCGGGTAAATATGCCTTACATTATCGTATTTTTGCGGCAGACGGACATTTAACTGATGATATTATTCATTTTACTGTACAGCCTTAAGGAATTGGAATGGAAGGTATTGCAGATTTTTTAGATTCCATTATTGGCGGGATTGATCTTATTTGTTATGCGCTCGCTGCTGGCGGGGTCGTATGGGGTTTGTTTGTTTTACAGCCATGGATACAAGGGGTAAGCCAAAATAAATTATTGACCGAACGTAGCGTGGCTTTAATTTATAAGGGCGCATTTGCTTTGGTGTTAGTGCAGTTAATTAAAATAGTTTTGAAAATTTGGTTAATGGCCTCGATTTTAGATCGCTGGCCGTTCCCTGAATTTGCCGATACGACGCAATTTATTGGTGGTATCACGCGCATGGGTTTGGTGTTGTTATTTGCGGCTTATTGCTATGTTTATTTGCGCAAGAATAATAGTTCACGCAGGCATTGGATTAATGCGGCAGGGCTTGCGTTGTTATTTATTATTTCTGGCGCCTGGTTAGTACATGCGGCAGGCCGTTTTGAAGATCGTATTCTATTGATGATATTAACAACGGTGCATCAAGTGGCTGCGGCTGTTTGGGTGGGAGGTGTTTTTCAGATACTTTTAATTTGGAAATTAACCCGAGAAAAACAAATTGCTGAGGGTTTATGGTCTTCGTATCTACACCGCTTTTCTAAAGTCGGCATGTTGGCTGTCGCTGCTATCCTGCTCTCGGGGGTACCGATGGCAATAGGATATATTACGACTTTAAATGGATTTTTTGGTACAGGTTATGGCAATATTTTATTGGTAAAGATAATATTATTAGCTATCGCTCTAGGCTTTGCTTGGTTAAATCGCCGTGCTGTTTTAGAGTATAAAATATCTGCGAACCCATATGTTTTATTTAATCGTGTTCCCTATTATATAGAAGCGGAAACCTTTGTTTTAATTACCTTGCTATTTACTGCTGCAAGCTTAGCCTCCCAGCCTCCTGCGGTTGATATTCCAGGATTAACTGCTACGTGGATGGAGGCACTGAATGCTTTTGCGCCGCGTATACCACGCCTTAGTTCGCCAAGTCATGAGGCTTTATTGGCGGGAGAAGCGGGGCGTACGGCTATTCTTAATCAAATGCCGTCAGCCGCATCGACGGAATGGTCTGATTATAATCATAATATTGCCGGTGTTTTTGTCGTTGTCATGAGCCTGTTGGCTATGCTTTCTTATAAAAAGTCATTTACATGGGCGCGTTATTGGCCTGTAGGTTTTATCGGTTTGGGGGTTTTTATTTTATTGCGTTCTGATGCAGAAACTTGGCCAAATGGCACTATGGGCTTTTGGGAAAGTATGTTGGAGAATGGGGAGATATTACAGCACCGGATTGCAACTTTATTAGTATTTTTGTTAGGCTCGATGGAGTTACGTGCCAGAATGATACATAACCCAAGCAGTAAATTGCCTTTTGTTTTTCCTCGGTTGTGTGCAGTTGGGGGCTTGATGCTGCTAACCCACTCACATATAGGGTTTCAAGTAAAGAGTGCATTTTTAATTCAAATTGGACATACTTTTATGGGCTTGTTTGCTCTAGTTATGGCGGTGGGGCGCTGGCTGGAGTTGAAGCTAGACTACCCAGGAAAAAATATAGCTGGGTTTGTTTCGGTGTTTGCTTTTTTTCAGATTGGTATGATTTTAATTTTTTATCAAGAACCGCTTTATTAAAAAATGCATATTGTGGAAGCGAAGCGGCGGCTGGTCGTTCCTACAAAACTGGGTAAAGCTTAATTAGGCAAAGGCTTGGCAAGCAGCCGCTCAATTTCTCCTGCATTGACTGGTTTGCTAAAGTAATAGCCTTGTATCATGTCGCACTCATGTGCCTGTAAAAACTGCAGTTGTTCTTTCGTTTCCACGCCTTCTGCAATCACTTTCAGTCCTAAACTTTGTCCCATTGCAATAATTGCTTTAACTAAAGCATCATCACCAGAATCCAAATTAAGGTCTTGAATGAAAGATCTGTCAATTTTCAATATATCGACGGGAAAGCGGCGTAAATAGCTTAAAGAAGAATAGCCTGTGCCAAAATCATCAACAGAAAGCTGCACGCCTATGGCTCTAAGTTCAGATAGCATTTCCATAACAACGCTAGAGTCTTCAAGCATTAAATTTTCAGTGATTTCTAGGTGTAAATCAGTACCTGACAGTTTAAATTCATGCAGTAGCTGCTGAATTAAATAATAACTATTAGCTTTCTCACAAAATTGGCGTGTAGACATATTAATCGCTATATGTAGTTTCACTAGGCCTTGCTTCTTCCATGCACTAAACTGTGCACAGGCTGTGCGTAAAACCCATTCGCCTAGCACTAATATCAAATCACTTTCTTCACTGATAGAAATGATTTTTTCAGGAGAAATCTTACCTAAAGTTGGATGTTGCCATCTCAAAAGTGCTTCAACACCACAGATATTGTTGTCGTGCAAGCTGATAATAGGCTGATAATTTAAATATAACTCGTTATTATCCAAGGCTATACGTAAGTCTTTTTCTAGCTCCATGCGCTGGTTTACATAAGTTGTTAAATTGGAAGTGAAGAAAGCGTATGCATTTCTGCCTTTTTCTTTTACGTCATACATTGCCATATCGGCATGTTTAAACATCGCATCGAGATCATCGCCATCTTCAGGGTAGGCGGTGATACCAATACTTGAACCGATATGAATTAAGTGACTATGAATCTTAAAAGGACGCGCTAGAGAAGTAATTATTTTTTCTGCAACAATTGCGGCATGTTCTTTAGTTTTAACCGTATTCAAAATGACTGTGAATTCATCCCCGCCTAATCGGGCAATGGTATCTACACCACGCAAGCAGGCCGTTAGCCGAATACCTACTTTTTCTAGCAATAAATCACCTATATGATGCCCTAAAGTGTCATTCACACGTTTGAAGCGGTCTAAATCAATCAATAATAAGAAAAATGAACTGTTATTTCGTTTAGCTAATTTATACGCATAAGCCAGCCTCTCATTGAACAAATTTCTATTAGGCAATTGAGTTAATGGGTCATAATTTGCCAAATAATGTAATTTCTCATACGCTTTTTGTTTCTCAGTAATTTCCCGAGTCAACTCTACCGTTCTTTCCGCCACTAATCGCTCTAATTCAAGCGTATGCTGCCTTAATTGTTCGTGCGCTTTGGCTAAAGCGATATGTGTGGCAACTCGCGCTTTAACGATGGGTGGGCTAATAGGCTTGGTAATATAATCAACGGCTCCGAGGCTAAAACCATGAAGCTCATCCTCTATTTCATTTTTAATGGTTAAAAATATTACAGGGATATCATGCCCTCGTTCTGATAGTTTTATTTGTTTACATGTTTCATAGCCATCCATATCAGGCATTAATATATCTAATAAAATGAGATCAATGCTGCCTTTTTTTAGTTTATCTAATGCCTCAAACCCATTATTTGCAATGCTAATGTGATAACTTTCTTTGAGAATATCGGCAATTAAGCTGGTAAAGAAGCGCTCATCATCGACCACCAAAATATTAGGTTTGAACATAGATAAAACTCTGATTAGTTGAATAATTATGGTGTATGAAGATTGCTTAGATTTAACAATCTATTCATCCCTGCAGCTTGTAAGGTACACTGAAATTGATGATTTAACAATAGTTTATAACATCAGTGGCTAAGATTTAGCTTAAGCTTCTAAAGAAGTCACTGTGGCAGCCACAGAGAAGATAAAACCTGCACATCATATTTTTATGTTTAATTTGGAAAATGTATTTACATCAATTCGATTAACTTGAAGGTAGCCTTTCTTACGCTGGAAAGGGGGAATAAGGGGAGCTGAAAACAGCTAGCCTATTTACTTATTGCTTTTAATAGCTCAATAGCTAAGTCAAAATCATAATTTTTAATAGCTTGTTCAAACTGTGCTATTTGATTATTTGTATGTATAGGTAAGTGACTTCGTATTTCTTCTAAATAGTTTAAGGCTTCGGCATCTCCGTTTTCAAGCAATAAAGATAGTTGTTTAAATTCTTTATTGAGTTGTTCTGTCGATATACTATTATGTTTTTGTTCTGGTTCGCTTGGCGCACTAAATTGCTGTAATTCGTCTAGTAAGCTTGTAAAATCTCGATAAAAGCATGCTAGCTGACTGGTGTTCTCTTTGCCTTTGGCAATGGCAGATTCAAGTTCAATACTGCTTTGTTGTAGTTTTCTTGCGCCTATATTTCCTGCCACACCTTTGATCGTATGAATAATACGGCTAACATCTTGAGTTCGCTTTTCAGTCAGTGCCTGTTCTAACAGCGCTGTATCTGATTGATGGTCTTGGTAAAATTCTTTGAGTAATTTACTGAACAGAGACCGATTGCCGCCTACGCGTTTCAATCCCCACTCAACATCAAGATTTTCAGAGTAATCCGGTAAAAGTATATAGCTATCTTGTGGTGTCATAGTGGGTGTTATCGTGTTTTCTGAGCCATGTACGAGCCAGTGAGCTAAAACTCTATACAGTTCATCAGGATTAATTGGCTTAGTAATATGTTCATTCATACCTGCATGTAATGATTTTTCTTTATCGCCTGTCATCGCGTGAGCCGTCATCGCAATAATAGGTAAGTCTTTAAATTGAAGGTTTTTTCTGATTTCCTTAGTTGCTTGTATGCCATCCATCTCAGGCATTTGAATGTCCATCAGTATGGCATCATAGGCGTTATTTTTTACAGAGGGCTGTGTTACTTTATTCACGGCATCCAAACCATTGATCGCAATATCAACGTTTAAGCCAAATGATTTCAGCAGCTCCTCTGCTACTTGTTGATTAATTTTATTATCTTCAACCAGTAGTATTGAGCCACTCAAACGTTTATTTTCAACCTGTATATTAGGTGCAGCCGAGGATATGTTAGGTTTTAGTGCCTTGACAATCGTATCAAATAAAGTAGATGGTGTGACTGGCTTGGAAATAAACCCATTTAAACCAATTGCTTGAGATTCTTTTATAACCTCTTCTTGCGCATAGGCAGTGACCATAATAATGGCTGGAACTTTACTCATTCGAATTTGTTTTTTAATATACTTCACCGCCTCTAAGCCATTAATTTCTGGCATAGAGCAATCCATTAAAATAAGGTCAAATGATTTTCTTGATTCCCGCAGGGTACTGTATGCCTGTTTAGCACTGACAACACTGGTTACTTTAAAAGATAAAGAAGCGAGTTGGTCGCGAAGTACAAGACGTGCTGTCGCATTATCATCAACCACAAGCACACGTAAGTCTTGAAAATCAGGGTGGGGTGGTTGATAAGATCGGTTATGTAATGGATCTAGTCCAAATTCTGCAAGAAAGAAAAAATGGCTACCTTTTCCTGGCTCGCTTTCAACATTGATTGTACCATTCATTAGGGTGACTAATTTTTTGCAGATGCTCAGCCCTAATCCAGTCCCACCATGTAAGCGTGTAGTTGAGGCATCCGCTTGAAAAAAAGACTCAAATAGCTGATTTTTCTGATGAGTGGCAATACCACAACCTGTGTCTATGACTGAAAATTTTAAAATGGCTTTATGCTCAGAGATATCGACAGGCATAACAGTCACCGTAATTTCTCCATGATCAGTAAATTTAATGGCATTACTGCATAGATTAGTTAAAATTTGCCCTAATCGAGTAGGATCACCTATTAATGTAGCCGGTATTTTAGGGCTGACATCAAAAATTAGCTCTAAGTTTTTTTCCTCAATAGTCAACTGAAATAAATCAGCTAAATGTTCAAAAATAGTTTCTAGCTGGAAACTAACGGACTCTAAATGTAATTTATCGGCTTCAATTTTTGAGAAATCTAAGATATCATTAATTAGGTTTAATAATGACTGACTAGCATTTTTAATTTTACTCACATAGTCGCGTTGCTGGGGATTCAAATCAGTTTTTAATGTTAAGTAACCTAAGCCAATAATAGCATTCATAGGAGTGCGGATTTCATGACTCATATTAGATAAAAAGTCACTTTTAAATTGACTTGCTTGCTCAGCAAGTTGCTTTGCTTTCTCTAACTCAATTTCTGTTTGTTTGTTTTTAGTAATATCAAAAATAGCTCCCTGCAGATAAAGAGGTTGGTTGTTATCGTCATAAATAGGCATACCTTGTTCATGAATCCATCGAATAGATTGATCTTTATGGATAATACGGTACTCAAGAGTATAAGATTGGCGTTGTTTAAGCGCAGCCGTAGTACACGCCAAAACCGTCGATTTGTCATCAAGGTGGGTAAGGTCAGTAAAATTACATTTGTTACTGGTGAATTCGCGCGCTGAATAACCGGTAATAGACTCGACAACATCTGTAATAAATGAAAGGGCCCATTTTTTATCAAATTCATATTGATAAAATATACCTGGAATATTATGCACGATAGAGCTAAAACGTCGTTCACTTTCTTGTAACTCATGTTCGGCCCTTTTACGTTCAGTAATATCTGAGCGAATCGCAATATATTGTTCTAGTTCACCTTGACTATTCAGCAGTCCGATAACAGTACTGTCTACCCAATAGAGCGAGCCATTTTTAGCTCTATTACATATTTCACCGCGCCAAGGCTTTCCTTTAGAGGCTTGCTTGAACATATCCGCCCAAAAAGATTTTGGATGTAAGCCTGACTTTATAATTCTATGGTTCTTACCTAATACTTCTTCGCGACTATACCCTGATATATGGCAAAAATTATCATTTGCATAAGTGATTCCTCCTCGTAGGTCACACATGGTCACAAGTGAGGCTGCATCTAAAGCAAATTTTTGTTGCTCCAAAGCTGTTTTTATTTTTTTACGCTCAGTAATATTTTGTAATGTACCAACAACTCGTATTGGCTTGCCCTGTGTATCAGTAGCGACAACAGAGCCAATAAAATGAATATCAATATAATGCCCTAGCTTATGTTTTAATCTAAACTCATGCTCATATTTTTTCCCCTTAGTCGTTATGGCTTTTTCTAATACACCAAGAAGATACTTATCTTTGGGGTGTAAAAAATTTTTTAATTTTAACTGTGTTTGATTAAGCTCATTCGGTTCATAGCCCAACATTTCGGCATAAGCAGGGCTGAAATAGGTTTCAGATTTTTCTATATTCCAATCCCACAAACCTTCATTAGAGGCATTCATCGCTAATTGGAAGCGCTCTTCACTGACTCTAAGCGCTACTTTTTGTTTGCCAAGCTGCCATAACCAAAGGCTGAATATTGTGAACACCAATAGGGTAAGGGCAATGACCCGCCAAACCAAAGTATAATCAACTGTGTGTTCATAGCGAATAGAAAACCATTTCTTTTTAAAGGCATTGCTCTTTTGTGGGCTTATTGTATCTAAAGCTTGCTGTATCACCTTAACCAATTCAGGCCAGTCTTTGCGTACGGCAAAAGCGAGGTCATTATTAAAGGGGGTCGGTGCAGCCACTTTTATATTTGTCGTGCCTGTTTGTAGTAGAATATGGCTGGTTGTGGCTAAGTTGCCCACATAGGCATCCGCCCGGCCTAAAGATAAAGTGGATAAAGCCTGTTGAGTATTATCCACAAGTATTAAGGCTATTTTGGGATAATTATTTTTTAATAGCTCATGATTCGCATAATCTCTTTCAGCTACGATGGTTTTATTAACTAACTCATCTAAGCTAGTGATGAGCGGCGCATCATTTCGGGTAAAAATGACATAAGGAAAAGTTAAATAAGGCCGTGTAAAGTTAAGGTACTTCTCGCGCTCAGGCGTTTTTGATACCGCTGGTAAGACATCAAGCTCCCCGTGTTTAATTTTTTCAATGCTCTGTGCCCATGTTAAAACAGGATTGTAGGGCATTTTTACAGATAAAGCCTGCTCTATATAAGCAACGTAGTCGGAGACAATGCCTAGGTATTTTTTAGTTCTAAAGTCTATATATTCAATCGGTGGCCAAGCGGGATCTATGCCGATACGGAGAGTAGGGTGCGCATTTAGCCAATCTTTATCTTGTGCACTTAATGCTAACGGTAAAATCTCATTTTCTTGATCATTGAATTTAATCCATTTCCTAGTGATTTTTTGTCTCGTTTCACTAGGGATGTGAAGTAAGGCTTTATTTAGTATAGATTGCAACTCCGGCCAGTCCTTACGAATTGCGAACGCTAGTGTTGATTTTTCGGTAGGAAGGCGGTTATCTATTCTAATATTAGTCAATAAATCTTGTTCCATAAAATAACTGACTACGGCAAGATTACCTACATAAGCATCTGCCTTACCTAAGGATAATGCTTGTAAAGCACCTTTATTAGATTTAACAAAGTAAAATTTAACGCCTTGCGCTTTATTTTTCAGTAACTCATGAATATACGTTCCTTTAGGCAAGGCTACTATTTTGCCTTCTAAATCAGTTAATGAATAAATGGCAGGAGTACCTTTTCGGCTAACAAATACAGTATCAATTGCAATATAAGGCGCTGTGAAGTTAAGGTATTCTTGTCTTTCTTGTGTATTTGAAGCACATGCCAGCATATCCAGTTCTTGCGTTTTCACGCTATTGAGTACTTTTGTCCAAATATCAGCGGTAACTTCAAACTGCACTCCGAGCATGTCTGACATTATCTGTAAATAATCAGAGGCAATACCTTGGTGCTTTTTAGTGCTATTAACATAATCAAAAGGGGGCCAATTTTGATCAGCTCCTACCTTTATTATCGGATGCTTGGCTAACCACGTTTGTTCTTCAGTTGTTAGGTCTAATGCTGGCGGGGGGGCAGACCATAAAAGGCTAGAAAATAAAAGGGTAAAAGAATATAAACTCCATTTTTTCATTATGGGTAATAGCATGACTAACCTGCTAAGCCTTTATTGCACTGTAGTGTAATACGTGCAAATTCAGCTTCAATTTGAATGAAGGCATCAACCATATCAGGGTCAAAATGTTTCCCTTTTTCTTGTGTAATATAGTCTACCGCCTCTTGATGACTAAAAGCAGGTTTATAAATGCGTTTATTAACGAGTGCATCATACACATCAGCCACGGCCATTAATCGGGCACTAATAGGAATTTGCTCACCTTTTAAGCCTTCAGGATAGCCACTTCCATCCCACTTTTCTTGGTGTGAATATGCAATTTCTCGTGCAAACTTGAGAAAAGAAGAGCTTCCTGAGCGTTTTTCCGCAATTTTTAGAGCATCTCCCCCGTAAATAGTGTGCTTTTGCATTTCTAGCTGTTCTTCTGCTGTCAGTTTTCCAGGCTTCTTAAGGATATGATCCGGCACAGCAATTTTACCTATATCATGTAACGGTGCTGATTTATAGAGTAGTTCAATCGTTTTATCATCAAGAATAGCCGAAAATTTAGGCTGCGATTGTAGTTTTTTAGCCAAACTTTGTACGAATAATTGAGTGCGTTGAATATGTTCGCCTGTTTCCTCATCTCTTGCCTCTGCTAGCATACTTAAACTATAAATAGCAGCATCTTGAGTTAGCTCAATTTCATGTGTACGTGCACGAACTTTTTGTTCGAGTAATAGGTTTTGTGTTTCTAGCGTTTGTCGGGCCAGTAAAAGAGATAAATGCGTTTTGATGCGAGCTTTAACGGTTGAAGCAGCGATAGGTTTGCTAATAAAATCGACTGCACCATAGTCAAAAGCTTGCGCTTCTGAGTCGGGATCTGTTTTTCCTGTTAAGAAGATAATAGGGATGTCAGCCCAAAGAGGGTATTGTTTGATTTTTTGACAGGTTTGATAGCCGTCCATTTCAGGCATCATAATATCCAGTAAAATCAAGTCAGGTGGGTTATCTGCAATCCTTTTTAGAGCTTGTTCGCCACTTTTAGCTATATATAATTGGTAGTCATTTTGCAGTAACTCAACGAGAACATTGATATAAAATCGTTCATCATCGACAACAAGGATTTTAGGTTTAATATCCATATAAAAAATAAGTATTATGAGTTTTAATACTTAGTGTCGCTAAACTAAGTGGCTATTGTCAAGGAATATTGTAGGAGGAAAAGAAAGGCGATGTGATCGCCTATTTTTCTATCTTTTGCGGAAGCAATTTTAAATCATGGTATTTTGTGATTAAAACTATTCTCGCGGAAGGTAAGGCTCGTACATTCACTTTCTAAACAGAAAAGCTTTCACCGCAACCACAAGTGCCTTTTACATTAGGGTTATTAAATTTAAAGGCTTCATTAATCCCTTCTTTGGCATAATCTAACACTAAGCCGTCTAAGGCGGCAAGGTTCTCATCTGCGACAATGACTTTAACGCCAA
>Ga0256840_1001997_pt1 | contig 18421 bp, 14 predicted proteins | sample 355202metaG_FD_185969 | JGI IMG/M metagenome (GOLD analysis project Ga0256840, IMG submission 185969) | Hydrothermal vent microbial communities from Mid Atlantic Ridge, Atlantic Ocean - 355-202 | ecosystem: Environmental > Aquatic > Marine > Hydrothermal vents | place: Atlantic Ocean: Mid...
TGTGAGAACTTATGATTATATTCGAGATAGAGTCAGCGGTGAATTTAAACTGCCATCGCTTGCCCAATTAATTCATGAAAAATCTCAGGCAGGTTTTGTTAGCCCCTGTAACTTATAGCGGATACCAATATAATATATCGATAATTTTCTGAGTAAACTGTAATGGACAACAGAAATGAATAAAAAAGTTGTTTTTCTTGGTGTCGTTATTTTTCTGCTAGCTGCAAGCTATTTTTATAGTAAAAGCTCTGGTCGGATAGGGGTAACCATATATAAAGTAACTAAAGGTGAGGTAAAAGCGAGTGTATCCAATACGCGAGTAGGCACAGTTAAGGCTTGTAGACGGGCTTATCTTGCGCCTTCTACTGGAGGCAATGTAGATAAGCTTTATGTGACAGAAGGTGACAAGGTTAAACGGCAACAGGTGTTACTTGAAGTTTGGAATGGTGACCTAAGAGCTCAGCTTAAATTACAGCAAGCTCAAATAAAAGTGAATAAAGCCACTGCGAAGCAGGTTTGTGAGTTAGCTGCTGGGGCTAAAAGGGACGCGCGGCGTTTAATCCAGTTAAAAAAAATTGATCATATTATTTCAGAAGAGCGGGTGGATCAAGCTAGCACTCAGGCCAAGGCGCAATCATTTGCCTGTTCAGCCTCACGATCTGCAATAGAGGTTGCAATTGCAACTTTAGCGACTGTTGAACAAGCGATTGAGAGGACTGTCATACGCGCACCTTTTGATGGTACGATTGCTGAAATTAATGCGGAATTAGGCGAATATGTTACCCCTTCACCCCCAGGTATTCCGACCTTACCGCCTATCGATTTATTAGATATTAGTTGCTTAACGGTTTCTGCTCCCATAGATGAGGTTGATGCGGCCGCAATAAATGAAGGGATGACAGCTTGTGTTAGTTTAGATGCTTTTGAGCTGCCACGATGTTCAGGAGTGGTTTCACGTATTGCACCCTACGTATTAGAAAAAGAGAAGCAAGCACGTACTGTAGAAGTAGAAATTAAATTGACTGATTCTGAAGATTTAAAAGACTTATTGCCAGGGTATAGTGCGGACATAGAGATTTTAATAACTCAAAAGACCTCTGTTTTAAGAGTGCCGACAGAAACCGTGTTAGAACAAAATAAAGTATTTCTGGTGGGGGACGGTGGACAGTTAGAAGCGCGTATATTTAAACCTGGGCTGACAAATTGGAGTTTTGTTGAGGTTTTATCAGGGCTATCTGAGGGGGATTCAATCGTACTTTCGGTTGGCCGTCAGGGTGTGAAGTCTGGTGCTTATATTTTTGAAGAAAAATGATTGAATTAGAGAGTATACATCGTATTTTTCAAGTGGGTGAGCAACAAGTGCATGCCTTAAATAATATTAACCTTACGATAAAGAAAGGTGAGTATGTTTCGATTATGGGACCTTCGGGTTCAGGAAAGTCGACATTATTGAATGTTATTTCATTGCTTGATCAACCCTCTTCGGGAAAATACACCCTAAATAATCAAGTGGTGACTGAGTTAAATGATGACCAGCTTGCACAAATAAGAAGGAAAAATATTGGTTTTATATTTCAATTTTTTCATTTAATCGCACGTTATTCTGCGGCTGAAAACATTGAAATCCCCATGATATTAGCCGGTATTCCGGTTAAAGAAAGGAAATTGCGAGTTGAGGAAGCTTTAGTCGATGTTGGTTTGCAGTCAAGAGCATACCATCGGCCAGATCAATTATCAGGTGGACAAATACAGCGGGTAGCTATTGCTAGAGCCATCATTATGCGGCCTCAGATTTTATTGGCAGATGAACCAACAGGAAACCTAGATCGACGATCAGGTGAGGAAATTATTGAATTAATTGAGAGTCTGAACCAAAAAAAAATGACCTTGGTCATGATTACCCATGATGAAATATTAGGGTGTCGAGCTCAACGTAGAATTCGATTGGTCGATGGAAAAATCACTCAGTTATGATGGTGCGCGATACATTATCATTTTCCTGGACGGCAATTAAAACACAGCCCCTTAGAGTGATATTGATTGTATTAGCCATGAGTATAGGAATAACCTCGGTCACTATCTTAACGGCTTTAGGGGAAAGTGCACGGCTGTATATCGTTAATGAATTTCAGGCTTTAGGTACAAATTTAATCATTGTTTTACCTGGACGTACGGAAACAACAGGAGGGCAACCTCCATTATTTGGTGCAACGCCAAGAGATTTAACTTTAGCGGATGCTAATGCTTTATATCGAAGCCACCATATTGCTGCGATTGCCCCCATTTCGGTAGGGGCGGCACCTGTCTCTATTAGGGGCTTGGAAAGAGAAGTGACAATCCTGGGTTCAACATCAGCATTACGCAGGGTGAGGCATTTAAGTTTGTCTAAAGGACACTTTCTACCGGAGATGGATATTGATAGAACCCTGTCAATTTGTGTGATTGGGCAAACGATAAAGGATGAGTTGTTTGCAAGGCAGCAGGCTGTGGGGCAATGGTTACGTATCAATGATCGACGCTTTAGGGTTATTGGAGTTTTGGCATCAGAAGGACAGTCAATAGGTGTTGATTTTGATGATATGGTGATTGTCCCTGTTGCCTCTGCTCAAGCTCTATTTAATACCCAGTCTTTATTTAGAATTTTAGTCGAAACTAAATCTAAGGAAGGGATGTACAAGGCTGTTGATGATATTCGTGAACTTATTAAATTACGGCATGAAGGGGAAGACGATGTCACCTTGATTACCCAAGATAGTGTAGTGAATACATTTGATGAAATATTAGTGGCATTGACTTTAACGGTAGCAAGCATTGCCAGTATTAGTTTGGCCGTTGCGGGAATATTAGTAATGAATGTAATGTGGGTCAGTGTGACTCAAAGAACAGCTGAAATTGGGCTGTTAAAAGCATTGGGAGCAACTCAACGTCAGATATTATGGTTGTTTTTAACCGAAGCGGCTATGGTATCAATAGCGGGGGCATTATCGGGGTTGTTGCTAGGAAAAGTTATTTTGCTGATTTTACAAGTGAGTTATCCCGAGTTTCCACTGTATTTACCGATGTGGGCGGTATTTTCAGCTTTAGCCGTTGCTTTATTAACGGCGTTAATTTTTGGGGTATTACCGGCAAGGCAAGCCGCCAAAATGAACGCCGTTACTGCGCTTAATAAACGATAGTTATGCAGTATTTCGATATTATCAACTTGGCATATAAAACGGTCATTAGCCATAAATTACGCTCTATATTAACTGCTTTAGGAATGGTTATTGGTATTGCATCGGTGATTGTTTTAACCTCTATTGGGCGAGGCGTTCATGCTTTTGTGCTAACTGAATTTACCCAATTTGGGACTAATTTAATTGCTGTATTTCCAGGAAAAACCACCACTTTAGGTCTTTCCGGTGCGACGATTAGTACCGTCCGCCCTCTATCAATTGCTGATGCAATAAGTTTAGGGGAACTTGAAAATATTATTGCGGCTTTGCCATTGGTTCAAGGTAATGCACGGATAGAGACGGGTAAAAAACAAAGGCGCACAACCGTTTTGGGGGTGGGAGCTGCTGTACCCGAAATATGGAAAATCAAAGTTGCTAGAGGGCGTTTTTTACCCAAAAATGAACAAGCTAATCCACGCGCTTTCGCCGTGTTAGGGGATAAGCTGGCAGCTCAGTTATTTGCTAAAACAAGCCCTTTAGGTCAACGTATTCGCATTGGAAATGATCGGTATAGAGTGTTGGGAGTCATGGAAAAAAAAGGGCAAATGATGGGGTTTGATATGGATGATACGGTTTATATCCCAACCGCAAAAGCCTTGGAAATGTTTAACCGTGAAAGTGTGATGGAAATTGATTTGTTGTATAATAAAAATACACAGGTTAAAGCAATTGAAAAACAGATATCAAACTTATTACAACGTCGACATGGCCGAGAAGATTTTTCTATTATTACTCAAGATCAAATGCTTAAAAGTATGGACTCTATTTTAAATATACTGACTTTAGCAGTAGCTGCCTTGGGGGGTATTTCACTATTAGTGGGGTCGGTTGGTATTTTAACCATCATGACGGTTGCTGTTTCTGAACGTATTTCTGAAATTGGTTTATTACGGGCTGTTGGCGCAGAAAAAGCCATGATTTTTAAGCTATTTTTATCAGAAGCTTTGGTGTTAAGTGTTATAGGCGGTGTTATTGGTATTTTTCTGGGAATATTTATAGTACAGTCGATCAAGTTTATGGTACCTGGTTTGCCGGTGCAATTAGCATGGGGTTATATCTGTACGGCATTTATTATTTCTTTATTAATTGGGGTTATAGCTGGTGTTATTCCTGCTATAAAGGCGGCTCGACTACGTCCTTTAGAGGCTTTAAGGTCGGAATAAGATAGGAGGTTGCTTTAATGAATAGGGTCACCAGGAATTACTTTTTCCTCTGTTGCCCATTCACCTAAGTCAATTAACTTACAGCGTTCACTGCAAAAAGGCCTGAAGGTTTCTTTAGTATTCCAAGTGACACTATTGTGGCAGGTTGGACATGACACAATAAGTGGAGTGCTACTGTTTTCTTTTTTCATGCTTAAAAAATACAACAGGTTAGTGAAAAGGGAACATTTTCCGTTATTTGATATGGACGGACTATTCCAGAAGAAGGTGCCATGAAACGAATAGTGAACCTATGCTTACCCCCGCTTATTTCAGCGAATAAGGGAAGTGTTGGGTCTGTGGCAACTCTGATAAGTTGGAAGGGTTGTGACTTATCTAATGATAATTGAAAGAAACCTGAGGTTGCTAACTCTTGAGTTGGCAAACTACTTTGACGAATAAAGCTTAGGATTAATTCAATGGCTTCTCGGATGTTATCAAGAGGTTCTGTCCATTGTAAAAGGTCGAGTTGCTGGGTTTCTTTGTCTTGTTCTAGCCAATAATGAAAGGCAGGTAAATCAAAAGAACATGAGCCTCCTGGAATAGAGCTACGTTGTGAAATGCTTTGAAATAAGTCGCTTTCCATAACTTTGCTACCAATTTTTCCATTGGTATCATAGAGCTTTTTACTAATAGCTTTTAAATTGCTTAAAATTTGATTGAGCTTATCTGAATCGACACCCTGACTATTAGAAATGAGGTTTAAAGTTTTAGAGTGCCGGTCTAACTCTTTAAGGAGTTCTGATTTTAGATTATTGCGGCTAAAAATCATTAGAATATCGAGTAATACCGAAATAACAGCTCGATGGTCAGAAACTGTTGAACCACTCATAAAGTGGTTAAGCTGTTCAAAAAGCTGTTCTAGTCGCATAAATACCCTGATTCGTTCATTTAATGGGAATTCGTAGACGGTAGGTGTATTCACAAACAGAGAGAACTAAAATTAAAATAGCTGTTTAGTTTACGTTAATAGCGTAAATTTACCTAGAAAAAATTAGTTGTCCACGATTTTTTTAGGATGAAATAGCTGAATTGATATACTGATGGTGAAATTTTTTGACTTGCTCTATAAGTTGAGAACTTGAATTTGAATTATCTATAAGGTCATCCGCATAAGACAGTCTTGTTTCTCGAGAAGCTTGGCTGGAAATAATGGATAAAATTCGTTCGGCTGAGAGCTGATCCCGTTTTTTGACTCTTTCAATTTGAGTTTCAACCGGACAGTCAATAACTAATATTCGGTCAACAAAGGAGGTCATCTTTGTTTCTATTAATAGAGGAATAGACAGAATGACATAAGGTGCATTTTGTTGATCGCACTCTGCTTGCATTTGTTGAAAGATGAGAGGGTGGAGGATCGACTCTAATTGTTTTTTTTTGTCTTTATCAGAAAAGACTAAGTCTCTTAAATAGTGTCTATTTAAGGAGTGATCAGGGTTAATAATATTGTCCCCAAACTGTTTTTTTAGTAATAATAGCGCGGGTTTATGGGGTTCTACTAGTTGATGGGCAATAATATCAGCATCAATGATAGGGATGTTAAATTGACTGAAAAGTGCTGATATAGTTGACTTTCCACTGCCTATCCCGCCTGTTAAGCCAATTTTTAGCACTGTTACAACCCCACGGTACTTAGATAAAGAGTATTGATTTTATCACCCCATAAAAGGGCTAGCCAACCCGCTGCAGCTAAATAAGGTCCAAAGGGAATAGGGATGTTACGGTCTTTTTTAGTCAATATAATCATTGAGATACCAATGATAGCCCCTACTAAAGAAGAAAGTAGAATAATGAGAGGCAAATACTGCCAGCCTAACCAGGCACCAAATAAAGACAGTAATTTAAAGTCGCCAAAGCCCATCCCTTCTTTTCCAGTGACTAGTTTAAACAGGTGATAGACAATCCATAAACTGAGGTAGCCTGCAATTGCACCAATAATACTGGCCGTGGTATCAGTGTAGATTGAAAATATACTTAAAAATAAACCTAGCCAGAGCACAGGCAAGGTAATGGAATCAGGTAATAGTTGGTGGTCAATATCTATAAAACTAAGTGCAATAAGTGACCAAGTTAGTATTAAGGCAAATAGTGTTGCAATAGTATAGCCAAATTGCCAAGCCACCATAGCCGATGCTATGCCAGTAAAAGCTTCAATCAAAGGGTAACGTAAAGCTATATGAGTGCTGCAGTTTGCACATTTCCCTTTTAAAAACACATAACTTAAAACAGGAATGTTTTGATAAGGCTTTATCGCTGATTGACAACTAGGGCAACGAGATAAGGGAACCATTAAGTTAAAGGGTTCACTGTCAGTATCAGTATCAGTATCCTCTAGTTCTAAATATTCTTTGCATTCTTTTTTCCAGCCTATATCCATCATCACGGGAAGGCGATAAATGACCACGTTTAAAAAACTACCCACAAGCAAGCCAATAATAAGAATAAGCACGGTGAATAATTCGGGTGAAGACTGTAGAATAATATTGAGTTGTTGCATAAATAAGTCGATTTAAAGGTGAAGAATAGGCTGTAAGTCATCCATGGCTTTTAACATTAAAGTATAGTCGTTAAATTTTGGCTCTTTTGAAAAGTGAGTGGGTAAAAAATCAAATTTTCCAATACTTCAAGCACTCACCTTATCCATAAAAGCCTCAAAACTATCGGCCACAATAAAGCTTGTACCTTCACCAAGAGCTTTAAAGAATACCTAGAAAGACTGGTTGTTAAGGGCAGGTATAAGGTACTGCCCCTGCTATTTATGCCTTATTTGAACGGGGCTGCTTGGTTGTAATCTATTGAAGTCCTTTTTGAAACAAAACACACTACCCCCTCAGGTTTAACCGACGGCTGCACCAAGTTTAAAGATAGGAAGGTACATAGCGACAATTAAACCGCCTACTAAGGTTCCTAGGATTACCATAATAAAAGGTTCCATTAAACTGCTTAGGTTATCAACTAAGTTATCCACTTCTTCTTCATAAAAGTCAGCTACTTTATCTAGCATGCTGTCGATTTTTCCTGACTCCTCACCAATGGCAACCATTTGTATTACCAAGTGTGGAAAAATATCAACTTGTTGCATAGAAAATTGTAAGCGTTGCCCTGTTGCAACATCATCTCGTATCTTTAAGACTGCAATGGAATAAACAATATTACCGCAAGCTCCTGCAACCGATTGAAGTGCGTCAACTAGGGGGACTCCAGCAGCAGACATAGTTGATAAGGTACGAGCAAAACGAGCAAGTGCAGATTGATTAAGAATGTCGCCAATAACAGGGATTTTGAGTAGGGTTCTATCAATAAAATGCCTGAACTCTGCCGAACGAAGTTTAAAATAGGAAAATATTTTAATAAAGGCAATGATAGAACCTATAACAGCCCACCACCACTCTTGAGCCCATTCTGATAAGCCTATAACCCATTTTGTAAAGGCTGGTAAGTCAGCTCCAAAGCTTTTAAATAAATCTTCAAACACGGGGACTACAAAAATGAGTAGGACAGCCGTTACCACAAAGGCAACGACAAGCACGGCAATAGGGTAAGTTAGGGCTTTTTTTACCTTTTTCTTTATTGATTCCGATTTTTCTTTATAAGTGGCAATTTTATCCAGTAAGGTTTCGAGTACCCCAGCTTGTTCGCCCGCTTCTACTAAGCTACAGAATAAATCATCGAAATAAAGAGGTTGTTTTCGGAGTGCTTCAGCAAGTGTATCACCGCCTTCAATATCAGCTTTTACGGAGAGCAGCATATCAGCCATGCTAGGGTTTTTATGGCCTTTCCCCACAATATCAAACGCTTGAACTAAGGGAACCCCTGCATCAAGCATAGTGGCAAGTTGGCGGGCAAAGACTGCAATATCGCCTGGTAATATCGGTTGGGTTTTTTTGCTAAATAAAGGTTTTGCTTTTTTCTTTATTTTTATAACACGAACACCCATTTTGCGTAGATCTGCTCGTGCAATAGTTTCACTTTTTGCGCTGAGTTGTCCCCCGGTTTTATTGCCTGATTTGTCTTTTCCTTCCCAAACGAAATCAATTTGTTCTACTTCAGCCGCCATAATTATTCCTCCGTTATTCTGTTAACTTCTTCAAGGCTAGTGATTCCCTGACGTACTTTGTCTAATCCAGAGGCTCTTAGGTCATTAATGCCTTCACTTTTTGAAAGTTCAGACATTTCCATGGCGTTACCACCCGAAAGAATGAGAGCTCGCATTTTTTCGCTAATGGGCATCACTTGATAAATACCAACACGACCTTTATAGCCTTCCTTACAATGGTCACAACCAACAGGGGTGAATACTTTCAGAGAGCTAATCTCTTCTTTTTTAAAGCCCGCATCAAGGTAGGTCTTTTCAGGGTAATCCGCTGGTTTTTTACAATGTTCACATAGCCTACGGCCTAAGCGTTGAGCCATGATTAAATTTACCGCAGAGACAATATTGAAAGGCTCAATTCCCATTTGCATTAAACGGTTAATAGTTTGCGGGGCATCATTAGTGTGTAGGGTTGATAATACTAGGTGACCCGTTTGAGCTGCTTTAACAGCTATGCTAGCGGTTTCTATATCTCGAATTTCCCCAACCATGATAATGTCAGGATCCTGTCTTAGAAATGCTTTTAATGCAACAGCGAATGTTAGCCCTGCTTTAACATTCATATTTACTTGGTTGATACCTTCTACGGTTATCTCTACCGGGTCTTCTGCAGTTGAAATGTTTCTTTCAATTTTATTTAAAATATTGAGCCCTGTATAAAGTGAAACTGTCTTTCCACTCCCTGTGGGGCCTGTCACTAAAACCATGCCATAAGGACGGTGAATAGCATCTAAAAATAGTTTTTGTTGGTCGGGTTCGAATCCAAGTTTTTCAATACCAATTTGGGCGCTAGTCGGGTCTAAAATTCGCATTACAATTTTTTCACCAAACAAAGTGGGGCAGGTGCTGACCCTAAAATCAATTGCTCTGTTTTTTGATAGTTGCATTTTTATACGACCATCTTGCGGAACGCGGCGTTCAGCAATGTCCATTTTTGACATCACTTTTATGCGTGAGACAATGCGGTGAGCTATATTGGCTGGGGGGCTTGCTGCCTCATATAATATGCCATCACCTCTAAATCTGATTCGAAATGTTTTTTCGTAGGGCTCTAGGTGAATATCAGAAACCCCTTTTTTTATAGAGTCTAGCAGTATTTTGTTGACAAATCGTACTATGGGTGCATCATCTATATCTGAATCATTATCATCTTGCGGGGGGGCTTCATCACCTCCAGATATTTCTAAATTATCTAAATCTTCGTCTAGAAGATCTGTCATTGAAGTGTCGGCGGCTTCAAGTGCTGTTTCAATAAGAGTAACTAATTTATCTTCTTCAACAAGAATTGCTTCAGTATTTAGCCGTGTATGAAATTTGATTTCATCAAGTGCTTGAAAGTTGGTCGGGTCAGATAAGCCAATAAATAACCGATTCCCTCGTTTAAATAAAGGCAGTGCATGGTGTTGACGAATAAGTTTTTCGCTAACCAGGTTTGTTGGGAATGTGCCTGGCTCCATTGCATTAATGTCAAAAAAAGGTACACCAAACTCAACTGAGGCAATAGAGGCTATTGTTTTACTGTCTACAATTTTACTGGATACTAAGTGGCTGATAATGGGGGTTTTTTTCTTTTGGGCTGTTGCAGAGTGTTGAGCTGCATCGCTTTCAGAAATAATGTCTTTAGCAATAAGACATTTTATTAGGCCACCAAATTGTAGATCAGACTGAGTTGTTGCCATGTGTTTTGTAAATTTTATTCTTTAATACTGAAAATATAGATGAAATATGGTATTTGTCTAGGTTAAGAGGTAAGCATTTAACAATTATTTTAATTGGGGTTAAAAGATAACCTTTTCTGATTACCCATGAGCTTCCGCCATTTAAAAAAAGCCAATATTGCAACCTCGTCATTCCTGCATTCTCTTAGCAGGAATCTAGTTTACTGAAAATGGATCCCCGACAAAAGACCTCGGGGATGACGCGTAGCACAAGGGTTTATTCTTTTTCCATATGATTTGGCGGAAACTCATAGGTAATGAGGTAATCTTTTCGGTAGCTACTTTAGGGAGGTGAACAAAAAACCTGTGCCAAACTTTTAGGTATTATTAAATTTTTACTCTTTAGTTAAGTAGCTGGGCTATTAATTTTCTAATAGAAGAGGGGTTGAAGGGTTTGTCTAGAATAGCGGATACGCCCGCTTTTTTTACTGCGGCTAACCGGCTTTCATTTTTTTCACTTGTTAGCATGAGAATTGGAATTGTTTTCTGACTGCTTTTATCGCGAATAGAGGTTGTTAACGCTAATCCATCCATTTTAGGCATATTAAAATCTGTAACAATTAAGTCAAACAAATGAGCATTTATTAACTCAAAAGCTTCTTGCCCGTTTGTTGCTAGGGTAATTTGATCAATACCTATATCGTTGAGAATCTTGGTGATATATTTTAAAGACGTTGGGCTATCATCAACCACAAGCACCATAATATCTTCAATATCTAGGTGTTCAAGTTCTACTTGTTGCGGGTTTAAATAATCCAGTGTGGCTGACAAGGCAACGTCTAAGTCACTACTTGAGAAAGGCTTTGGTAAGATGGCAATTGCACCTGCCTGCCGGATAGGCTCTAGATATTTAAGGTTTGTTTCACTTGATATCAATAAAAAAGCCATATCATATGAATTTGAATCATCTCTGATTTCATGTACTAGGTCAGCCCCTGTCATATCTGGCAAGTACATAGAACTCATAATTAAGTCGGGGGAACTTTGTTTTAACAGGTTGAGTGTTTCTTTACCAGATCCAATGAAGGTGATGTTTGATATGCCTAAATCGAAAAGAAACTGTTTAATAATATTTTGCTGAGTAGGTGATGGCTCTACCAGAAAAACCTGTAGGTCAGTAAACTCTTTTTCGTTCATGTTTTGTTTATTTTATAGAGAGCTAAGCCAATAATGGCTTGCTGGGAAAAATGTTTTGCGACGTTGAAGTCTTCTTCTGTTAATGGTTTTTGGTGAGTGGAGCGATCAGTATAAATTAAGCCAATGGTTTTATTATCTGAACGAATAGGGAGTAGAAAACATTCTGATTTACCTATACGGTTGATGACACTAGGGGTAAATAAAATACTATCCGAGTCAGGCTTAGCCCAAATGCCTGCATTAGAATTGATGGCTTTATAAAATAAGTTTGCAGGAAGGCTTGAAACCTCAAGTTTTATTTTTTTCTGATCATTCAGTGGTTTTGCCCAGCCAAGTGTAAGCTTTTCATCTAAAGATTTTTTATCTAAACTGAGGATGGAAAAGAGTGTTCTATCCATGCCTATTCCTCGATGAATGCCCTCTACCACCATTTCAAAGAGTAAATTCAGGTCGATATTTCCACTAAGGTGCTGGGTTATATCTTGCAATATATGCAGCTGTATCTGGGTTTTATCAGTGCTTTCGTTGCTAGAAATAACGGGGTCAGGTAAGGGTTGCTCTGCTTGAATAAACTGTGATGCATCATGAGCTCCAAATTTACAGGCTATTTTGATGGCTGAAGAGGCGTTATCTTTTAATGTTTCTACAATGGATGTGGGGTCTTCACCCGTCAGTTTCTCTAGTTTTATTATGCTAGTTTCCATTGCCTCACAATCCCAGCCTTCATCAATAGCACCAGCAATGTCATTTGCTAAATGGACTATCTGGGGACGAATATTTGAGCTATCCGGTTCTATTATAGCTTCTTCAATTAAGCCGCCAAGATTCCATGATTTACTTAGGCTTTGCCCTAACTCTTTAAGGGTGAAGCCAAGTACTTTTTCTTCAGCTTGTTCTGGCGTGTATTGCCCTGAATGTAGTAATTCAGCAACATAGTTACACTTTTTTCCGCCGAAACACCAGAATGTAATCGCACCAATATTATTAAGTAATGCGGCAATAAAGACTTCTTCAGGCGATTTATCGTTACATTTTAAAGCGATTTCTTTTGCTTGAACTGCGGCGTGAATAGCATGGCCAATCTCTTTATTGGCTCGATGCTTGTTTTCAGGGGATATGATCGACTCAAAAAATGAACAGGCAATGGTGAGTTCGCGCACAGTATTCGAACCTAAAATAACAATAGCCCTAGAAATGGTGCTCATTTTTTGGTTGGAAGGGTTGTAATGAACGCTATTACTCACTTTAAGTAATTTTGCGGTAAGGTTGGGGTCTTGCAATATAATAGAGGCCAATTCCATAGCCCCTTTGTTTTTATCTAATGAGTTATAAATATTGTAGGCGGTGTTGGAAAAAATAGGCATTTCCTGCTCACAAAGAACCCCTGTCCACTGCTCTAGTGTTTGAGGGTCTATAATCTTTGTGTCAGAATTTTCCATTGTTAAAGCGCTTTAATTTTTAATAACTGTTGTTCAAGGTTTTTTAGTGAAGAATGTAATGTGGCTAATTTTTGTTTTTCTTTGTCAATAACCGCAGCCGGTGCTTTATCAATAAATTTTTGGTTGCTTAATTTTCCTTCAATACGAGGTAAGTCTTTTTGTATTTTTGCGATTTCTTTTTCTAAGCGTACAATTTCTGCATCTTTATCAATTAAGCCTGCCATTGGAATTAGAATCTTCATTTCACCAACAAGTGAAGTCGCTGATTCAGGAGCAATATCATCAGCAGCAAGAACCGTAATGGATTCAACGCGGCCTAATTTCAATAGATAATCTTTGCTTGATTCTACAAAGGCTAAATCACTTGCACTGCAGCCTTGTAGTAATACAGGAAGTGGCTTTCCTGGTGCTATATTCATTTCACCACGAATACGGCGTAAACCTAGGATAAAATCCATAATCCATTTTGTAGCATTGATAGAATCAAGGTTGATTTGACTCTGATCAGCTTCTGGGTATGGCTGTAACATAATAGTTTCAGCTGTAATGCCGGCTAATGGCGCAACACGCTGCCAAATTTCTTCAGTGATAAAGGGCATGATAGGGTGGCTTAAACGCAGAATGTTTTCTAAGACATTCACTAATGTTTTACGAGTGCCCCGTTGCAGTGCTTGATCATCTGATTGCAGAGAAATTTTTGCTAATTCTAAATACCAGTCACAATACTCATTCCAAGTGAATTCATACAGTGCTTGTGCGGCTAAATCAAAGCGGTAGCTTTCTATGGCTTCGCTGGTTGTGGTGATCACTTGATTTAAGCGAGAAGTAATCCATAAATCAGCTTGTGAATACTTGCAAGGCGCATCTGATAATCCGTTGTCTTGGTCTTCAGTATTTATTAATACGTAACGAGCGGCATTCCATATTTTATTACAGAAGTTACGGTAGCCTTCAGCACGCGCTAAATCAAAACGAATATCTCGGCCTGTTGTTGCTAATGAGGCAAAGGTAAAGCGTAATGCATCGGTACCAAAAGAAGGAATGCCATCTGGGAATTGTTTACGAGTGGCTTTCTCAATTTTCTTTTGTAGATGCGGTTGCATCATGCCGCCCATACGTTTTTCAACCAAGGCTTCTAAATCAATACCGTCAATCAAATCAATAGGGTCAAGTACATTACCTTTTGACTTTGACATTTTCTGTCCTTCGGCATCACGAACCAAGCCATGAACATAAACTTCTTTAAACGGGACTTCACCTTGAAATTTAAGCCCCATCATAATCATTCTGGCAACCCAAAAAAAGATAATATCAAAACCAGTCACTAATACACTGGTTGGGTAATGTTGTGCTAGTTCCGGTGTTTTTTCAGGCCAACCGAGTGTTGAAAAAGGCCATAAGGCAGAGGAGAACCAAGTATCTAAAACATCTTCATCTTGTCTTAGAGGGTAATCAGCTGCTAGAGCATGTTTTTCACGAATTTCTTGCTCAGAACGACCGACATAAATATTGTCTTCATCATCATACCAAGCTGGGATTCTGTGTCCCCACCAGATCTGTCTAGAAATGCACCAGTCTTGAATATTACGCATCCATTCAAAATAGGTGTTTTTCCAGTTATCCGGGACAAATTTAATATCACCATTTTCAACGGCTTCAATGGCAGGTTTAGCCAGTGGCCCAACTTTTACATACCATTGTTTGGTTAAAAGAGGCTCAATAATACTGTTGGAACGGTCACCTCTAGGAACAACAAGCTTGTGGTCAACCGTTTTTTCAAGCAGGCCTTGTGCCTCTAAATCGGCAACAATTTGTTTGCGAGCGTCAACGCGATCTAAGCCGATATATTTAGCCGGTATAAGATCGCCTTCATCTTCTTCATTGGCGCGAATAGCTGCATCTTCAGTAAAGATATTGATTAGTCCGCCATGTGGTGAGTCCATAATAGCGGCATGATCTTTATGGCGTGTCCAAACATCATAATCATTAAAATCATGAGCAGGGGTTACTTTTACACAACCAGTACCAAACTCAGGGTCTACATGTTCGTCAGCAATAATAGGAATACGACGACCGGTTAAGGGTAATTCTAAAAACTCACCTAATAAATGCTTGTAGCGCTCATCATCGGGATGGATGGCAACGGCCACGTCGCCTAATAAGGTTTCTGGGCGAGTGGTTGCAACAATCATGTGGCCTGAACCATTTGATAATGGATAGCGCATATGCCACATAAAGCCATTTTCTTCTTCTGATAAGACTTCTAAGTCAGAAACAGCGGTGTGTAATACAGGGTCCCAGTTTACAAGGCGTTTTCCACGGTAAATTAAGCCTTCTTCATGTAACTTAATAAACACCTCTTGTACGGCATCTGACATGCCGTCATCCATAGTGAAACGTTCTTTTTCCCAATCTAAAGAAGTTCCCATACGGCGTAATTGTTTGGTAATGGTATTACCTGATTGTTCTTTCCATTCCCAGATTTTTTCAACAAATTTTTCGCGGCCGTAATCATGGCGCGTTTTACCTTCGGCATTCACTAAACGCTCAACCACCATTTGCGTTGCAATCCCCGCATGGTCACTCCCTGGTTGCCATAAGGTGCTTTTGCCTTTCATGCGATGATAACGGCTTAAGGCATCCATAATGGTGTCTTGGAATGCATGCCCCATGTGTAGACTGCCTGTGACATTAGGCGGTGGAATCATAATGCAATAGGATTCACCTTCGGGCTTTGCTTTAAAATAGCCTTTGTCTTCCCAAGTTTTGTACCAGCGTTGTTCTATTGAATGAGGGGCGTATGTTTTTTCCATGGAAAGTATCTATAGTTTTGATGTAGAGCAGACTTTGGTCCGCAAAAAAGTATGAGTCAGAAGTTGGCTGCTTATATCTTATGCGTTGATATATCAAAGCCATTTTGTTTATATTGACGAAACCGCTGTCGCCCTGCCTGTTTTAACGCTTCATTATTATCAAGAATTTCTAAAACGCGTTCGGTTTGTGTCAAATCATCAGGGTATTTTGATGATAGATTAAAAATAACAGATTGCCAGTTTTTGGGTGCCGTTTGTGTGCCAATTAAGACTGTTTTTGGGTAGTCAGGTGCTATATTTGTTGTGTCATCATATAGCTGATGAGGAATAAAGCTGTTTTCTCGAAAGGTCCATAATTGATTGTCAAGCTGTTGGCTTTGTTGTAGCGAGTCAGTATAAACATAACAAAACTGACCGCTACGATAGGCTTTTTCTATAAGCTTACAAGCAAACAAAAAACGATCTGATAATGATTCAGACGCTAAAATATAAAAACTAGCTTTAGGCATTTGCTCTGTCAATTAAATATTGGGACAGTAGTGGAACAGGGCGGCCTGTTGCGCCTTTGTTAGTGCCGCCTGAGCGCCATGCTGTACCAGCAATGTCTAAATGAGCCCAGAGGAAGTCTTCGGTAAAACGCGATAAAAAACAAGCAGCAGTAATGGTGCCGGCATCACGCCCACCAATATTGGCTAAATCGGCAAAATTTGATTTTAACTGTTCGTGATATTCTTCCCATATTGGTAAGCGCCATAAGCTATCACAGGCTGATTCACTAGCCTGAATTAAATCAGCACATAAGGCGTCATCATTACCTAATAGTCCTGTAGGTACTCTGCCTAAAGCGACTATACATGCACCTGTTAGTGTTGCTAAGTCAATCACTACTTCAGGGTTGAATTTTTTTGCATAAGTTAAAGCATCACAAAGAATTAAACGACCTTCAGCATCGGTATTTAAAATTTCGATGGTAAGTCCAGCCATGCTAGTAACAACATCACCAGGTTTGTTAGCATCACCATCTGGCATGTTTTCTGATGAAGGAACAATGCCGACAATATTTATGGGTAAACTCATTTCCGCAGCAGCTTGTAAGGTTCCAAGCACACTCGCGCCTCCACACATATCGTATTTCATTTCATCCATGCCTGCGCCTGGTTTTAAAGAAATACCGCCGGCATCAAAGGTTAACCCTTTACCAACAAGCACTATTGGCTTACTGTCTTTGGCTCCACCTTGGTAATCTAATACGATTAATTTAGCGGGTTGGCGACTACCACGAGACACAGATAGAAACGACCCCATACCCAATGCTTGCATATCACTTTCTTCCAAGATTTCAACGCTCATGTTGTTACTGTTGGAGGCAATATTAGTGGCTTGTTCTGCTAAGTAGCTTGGTGTGCAGTGGTTACCTGGTAAGTCCGCCAAAAGCTTGGTTAAGTCCATTCCTTTTGCAATAGCAATACCTTGAGTCAGCCCTGTTTCTGCCTGAGCTTTTGATTCATGAGTGACTGAAATAGTGACTTTTTTTAATTCAGTAGCGGGATCTTTAATGCTCTTTGTATTTTGAAATAAGTAAAGGACATCACTAAAAACTTCGATAATCTGCCTTGTTTTCCATGTGTTGTCGCTGCTTTTTAGTTCAATATCAACTAAAGTACAGCAGACAGACTTTACTTTTAAGGTTTTAACGACCGTTATTGTTGAGGATAGTGCTTTGCGGTAAAGTTTTGCGGTGAGCTTTTCTTTTTCACCTAAGCCCACTAATAAAATGCGATCTATTGAACTGTTTGGTAGATGGTTAATCAGTAATGTTTCAGCGTTTTTTCCTTTAATGTCACCACGCTTGATCAATTGGCTGATAACCCCTTGATTTAGTTTGTCAATTAAATCCGCAGCCGGGCTAAGTTGAGCGTTTTCATAAATACCAACAATGATGCAATCAGTTTGTTGTTTGTCTAAAGCTAAGGTTTCTATAGAATAGTCCATAAGAGAGTATCAAGGTAAGTATGTTAAAGGGATAATTTAGGGTGGATTATACATGAGTTTTTTAAGGTGGGTCGTTTGAGCATTGCGTCGAAAAAAAAAGATAACCAAAGATCTTATCGGTTTGTTTCTATTTTAGATAAGATGATTGTAAGGGATTTATTAAAAACAGTATCAGCGGTGTTGCTGGTTCTTGTGGTTATTATTGTTAGTCGTCAATTTGTTAAGGTTTTAGCCAGAGCTGTTGATGGAAATATATCAAATGAAATTGTTTTAAGTTTGTTGGGACTGAAAATGGTGATGGTCACCAGTGCTTTTTTGCCTGTTTCAATTTTTATGGCGATATTAATGGTTATTGGGCGTATGTACCGAGATCAAGAAATGGCTGCGGTTGCATCCGCAGGGGGCGGAGCGTTTGTTATTTATAGAGCTGTTTTTTTATTGATTTTTCCTCTTAGTGTTGTTGCTGCTGGTTTTTCGATGATCGCTTCTCCATGGGCAGAAAATAAAACTAATCAATTAATGCATGATGACCAGAAAAAAGCAGACATCATGGGAATTTCTGCGGGCAGGTTTAGTGAATATAGTCAGGGTGATCTGGTTTTCTATACTCAAAATATAACGCCGGATAACCAAATGCAAAAAGTTTTTGTTCAAAATAGAAAGGGGGATGAGCTAGGTATTGTTAATGCTAAATATGGATATTTAAAAAGCTTGCCTGGTGGTCTGTATCTTATTTTGCAGCAAGGCGAGCGAGTACAAGGTGTGCCCGGAGAGAAAAATTTGATTGTGGAAATATTTGATGAATATGCCGT
>Ga0256840_1001998_pt1 | contig 18397 bp, 15 predicted proteins | sample 355202metaG_FD_185969 | JGI IMG/M metagenome (GOLD analysis project Ga0256840, IMG submission 185969) | Hydrothermal vent microbial communities from Mid Atlantic Ridge, Atlantic Ocean - 355-202 | ecosystem: Environmental > Aquatic > Marine > Hydrothermal vents | place: Atlantic Ocean: Mid...
AAATACGCTAAATAAATTTGAAATATTTTTTTGTTTTACAATCTTCAAATTTCAAGCATAGCAATAGCTATGGTTTAAATTTTAAGTGCAGTTAAACGGAAAAAGATAAATAATTTATAGCGTATTTTGATGTTGAATTGGTATTATTAAAATTGCAACCCTTCTAAATTGCACAAGGTTAAATTTATACTATTCTTTTTTTCTCTTTTTGATGATAAAAAACACGAATTTAAACTAAACCCTAACGAATTTAAAATTAAATAGAAATTATCATTATTTTTTTTTAACTTTATCATCTCCTCTTAAATAAATGATTCTTTAATCATTAACATTTTTTTATCAACTTAAACCTTTTTCATCATGAAAAAAAATTATGCATTATGGCTATTTGTTTTAGCTGTATTAATGAGCTCAGTTGGATATGCTCAGAACCAACAAAAATTTATTAAGTTTAACAGTAATGAAAAAAAATCATTACAAAATTCTAAACAAGTGCTAAAACAGCGTTTAGATCTTAATTCAAATTATGATTTAGTTAAAGAGAAATCAGAAACAGATCAAATTGGTTTTACACATGAAAAATACCAACAATCTTTTAAAGGAGTAAAAGTAGAATTTGGTAAATATATAGTTCATGCAAAAAATGGTATCATTCAAACAATGAGTGGAGAATTGTTTGATACTAAAACAGTTAAAATCATTCCAACAATAAGTAAAACACAGGCATTAACAAATGCTATAAATTATGTTGGTGCTCAAAGATATCTTTGGCAGGATAACCAATCTGCTAAAAAAATGGATAGTTATCAAAAACCAGAAGGAAAATTAGTAATACTTCCTGGAAAAATATTAAATTCTAAAACATCACATTTAGCTTATAAATTTGATATTTACGCAACTAAACCTGTAAGTAGAGCATATATTTATATTGATGCTCATTCAGGTGCTTTTTTATATAAAAATAGTATCATAAAACACGCTACTGTTGAAGGTAGTGCAGATACAAGATATAGTGGTACGAAAACAATTAAAACAGAAAGCATAAATGGATCTTACCGTTTACATGACTATACTAGAGGGAATGGTATTGAAACTTATGACATGAATACTGGTACAAATTATAATAATGCTGTAGATTTTACAGATAATGATAATAATTGGAGTGCCGCAGAATATAATAATAGCGCAAAAGATAATGCTGCTTTAGATGCGCATTATGGAGCTCAAATGACCTATGATTATTGGCAAACAAAACACAATAGAAATAGTTATGATGGTAACGGAGCAAAAATTAAATCTTATGTACATTATGATGTTGCTTATGATAATGCCTATTGGAATGGAAGCGTTATGACCTATGGTGATGGAAGTGGAACTTATTTTGATGCATTAACTTCTCTAGATGTTGCTGCTCATGAAATTGGTCATGCTGTGATGAGTAATACAGCAGATTTAACGTACTCTTATGAATCTGGGGCTTTAAATGAAGCTTTTTCTGATATTTGGGGAGCATCCGTAGAATATTTTGCAGAACCAAACAAACAAACTTGGTTAATAGGTGAAGATATAGAAAGAAGAAGTGGTCATGCTGCGTTACGCTCTATGAGCGATCCAAAATCTGAAGGACAACCGGATACGTATCAAGGTACAAATTGGGCTACTGGATCTTCTGATAGTGGAGGTGTTCATACTAATAGTGGTGTATTAAATTATTGGTATTATTTATTATCTGTTGGTGGTTCGGGGTCTAATGATAATGGAGATGCTTATACTGTAATAGGTATAACGATTGATAAAGCAGCTAAAATTGCTTATAGAATGGAAAGTGTTTATTTAACTTCTAGTTCAAATTATGCAGATGCTCGAACCGCAGGTATTCAATCTGCAATTGATTTATATGGTGCAGATTCAACAGAAGAAATTGCTACTACTAATGCTTTTTACGCTGTTGGAGTTGGCGCAGCATATAGTACAGGAGGATCATCATCTTATTGTGCTTCAAAAGGAAATTCAGTATCAGATGAATATATTCAAAAAGTTCAATTAAATACTATAAACAATAGTTCAAACGGAGGAAACGGGTATACAGATTTCACCTCTATAAGTACAGATTTAACTATTGATACCGCTTATACCATTACGGTAACACCAAAATGGACAGGAACAGTTTATGATGAAGGTTATGCAATTTGGATTGATTATAATGGAGATGGAGATTTTGCTGATGTAGGTGAATTAGTTTGGAGTAAAGCAGCTTCAAAAACCACCCCTGTAAGTGGAACATTTACAATCCCTTCTTCAGCAACACTTGGAGCAACCAGAATGCGTGTTTCAATGAAGTATAATGGAACTCCTACTGCTTGTGAAGCGTTTAGTTATGGTGAAGTAGAAGATTATACAGTTAATTTAGCTGGCAGTACTGTTGATACACAAGCACCATCAGCACCTTCTAATTTAGTTGCTTCTAATACTACACAGACTACGGTTGATTTGTCTTGGACTGCTGCAACCGACAATGTTGGTGTAACAGGTTATGATGTTTATAAAGATGGTAGTTTATTAGGAAGTACAACTAATACAAGTGCTCAGGTTACTGGTTTAACAGCTAATACAACTTATACCTTTTATGTAAAAGCTAAAGATGCTGCAGGAAATGTTTCCAATTCAAGTAACACAATTAGTGTAACTACGCAAGCTGTACCTTCTTCAAGTTGTACTGCTCAAGTAAGCTCTTATCCTTATAACGAAAGTTTTGAAAATACATTCGGTTTATGGTTACAAGACACAAATGACGATTTTGATTGGACAGTAAAATCTGGAAGTACGGCATCTAGCAATACAGGTCCTTCTTCTGCAAATGATGGATCATATTATATTTATATGGAATCTTCTTCACCTAATTACTCAACAAAAAGAGCTATCTTAAATTCTGCTTGTTTTGATTTAAGTGGAGAAACACAAGCTACTTTAAATTTTAAGTACCATATGTATGGAGCTTCAACAATGGGTAGTCTTGCATTAGAAGCTAGCACAAATAATGGCTCATCATGGACTTCTATTTGGAGTAAATCTGGTAATCAAGGAAATTCTTGGTTGGATGCAAATGTAGATTTAGCATCATATTTAGGTAGTACAGTAAAATTCCGTTTTAATGGTGTAACAGGAACAACATGGCAAGGAGATATGGCTATTGATGCTTTTTCAATTTCTGGAGGAGGAGGCTCTAGTGCTTGTACCTCAGCAACATTAACAATTACTTTTGATGATTATCCTGCAGAAACTAGTTGGGATATTAAAGATAGTTCTGGAAATGTAGTATTCTCAGGAGGTACTTATGATTCTCAGGCAAAGCGTTCTACTATTACAATCCCTAATTGTATAGATACAGGTTGCTATACCTTTAATATGAAAGATTCTTATGGTGATGGTATGTGCTGTAGTTATGGTAATGGTTCTTATTCCTTAACAGAAAATGCAACAGGAAATGTATTAGCTTCTGGAGGTTCATTTACTAATCTTGATTCTACTAATTTCTGTGTTGGAGGTGCAAATATTTCGAGTTTTGCTGGAAATTTATCAAGCGAATCCAATTCTGTTTTAAGTCCAGAATTAAGTATTTATCCAAATCCTTCTTCTAATTATATTACTGTTTTTATAAGAGATCAAAAAATGGAAAATTATAGTGTTTTTAATATGCTTGGACAAACTGTTATAAAAGGAAAAATAGCTGATAAAAAAATTGATATTTCTAAACTTCAAAATGGTGTTTATCAAATAATATTTTCTAGCAATAAAAAACAAATAATTAAAAGTTTTATTAAAAATTAATCATTCTTAAAGCCCAATTTATTTGGGCTTTTTTTATAAATAATAACAAAATGAAAAACCTAATTTTACTTACAATAGTATTTATAAGCTTAAACATAAATGCTCAAATACCTTCTAATTATTATAATTCTGCAACTGGTTTAACAGGTTACGCATTAAAATCAGAACTCAGTAATATCATATCAAATGGACATATAAACCGTGGTTATAGTAATTTGTACAACGGATACGTAACAACCGATACAGATAATTATTATGAAAATGATGGTAGCGTATTAGATATTTATTCTGAAAATCCTAACGGGAATGACCCTTATAATTACACCCACAATAACAATAAATGTGGAAATTATTCTAATGAAAGCGATTGCTACAATAGAGAACATCTAATGCCACAAAGCTGGTTTAGTTCTCATAGTCCAATGAAAAATGATATTAATCAAGTTTATCCAACTGATGGTAAAGTAAATGGTAGAAGAAGTAACTATCCTTTAGCTGATGTTGCCAGTGCTTCATGGACAAGCCAAAATGGTTCTAAACTTGGGTCGTGTGCAGATTCTGGATATAGTGGAACTGTTTTTGAACCCATTGATGAGTTTAAAGGTGATGTTGCTCGTGTATATTTTTATATGGCTACTCGTTATGAAAATCAAATTGGTTCTTGGGAAAATGCAAACGCTAGTTCTGATGCGGTTTTAGATGGTAGTTCTGATAAAGTATTTGAAGATTGGTACTTAGAAGTATTACTTCAATGGAACAATCAAGACCCTGTAAGTCAAAAAGAATTGGATAGAAACAATGCAGCGTATAATTATCAAGGCAATGCTAACCCATTTATTGATCATCCAGAATGGGTAAATGCAATTTGGGGTGGAGGAACGCCTCCTCCTACTTCAACATATTGTAGTTCTAAAGGAAATAATGTTTCTGATGAATATATTCAACGAGTAAAAATAGGGACTATTAATAAGGTCTCGGGTTCTGGAAATGGGTATTCAGATTACACCAACATTTCTACTGATTTAACTAAAGAATCAACTGTAACAATAACCATAACACCAAAATGGACTGGTACTGTTTATAAAGAAGCATATGCTGTTTGGATAGATTATAATCAAGATGGTGATTTTGTAGATACAGGTGAAAAAGTTTGGACAAAAACAGCTAGTAAAACAACACCTGTTAATGGAATTTTTACAATTCCTTCGAGTGCCACATTAGGAAATACAAGAATTCGAGTTTCTATGAAATATAACGGAATTCCTTCACCTTGTGAAACTTTTCAATATGGAGAAGTTGAAGATTATACGGTTAATATTATAAACAATGATGGAAATTCAGGAGGAAACTGTAAAGACACCACATTAACTATTAATTTTGATAATTATCCTGCAGAAACAAGTTGGGATATTAAAGACAGTTCTGGAAGTATTGTGTTTTCTGGAGGTAATTATGGTTCTCAAGCTAATAGTTCAACAATTATAATTTCTAATTGTATAGATACTGGTTGCTATACTTTTAATATGAAAGATTCTTATGGTGATGGTATGTGTTGTAGTTATGGCAATGGTTCTTATTCTTTAACAGAAGATGCAACAGGAAATGTATTGGCTTCTGGAGCTTCATTTACAAATATAGATACTACTAATTTTTGTATTGGAAATACCGTAAATAAAAGTTTTGTTAAAGATTCAAGTAATTTAAAAAACAACCTAAGTCCAGAAATAAGTGTTTATCCAAATCCTTCTTCTCATTCTATTACTGTTTTTATAAGAGATCAAAAAATGAAAGATTTTAATATTGTGAATCTATTTGGACAAACTGTATTAAAAGGTAAATTAACAACTAATAAAATTGACATTTCATCATTACAAAATGGTGTTTATTTTGTTAATTTTATGAGTAATAAAAAGCAAATAAGTAGAAAACTAATAAAAAACTAACAGTAATAATACCAATTCTATTTTGATGTTGAATTGGTATAACATTTAATTTATAATTTTTTTGTCTCGTTATTGATTTATGCAATAACGAGACTTTTTATGAATCTCTTTAAAGAATTGAAATCCTTTAAATGTATTTATTGTAAAACTGATATTTTTAAAATTAGTAAATTTAATTCACTAAGACAAAATCATTTTACCTGTATTAAAAGCCTCTAAATTCAAATTGACAATCCGTTCAGATTTTTTTGAAAAAAGCAATTTTATAGCATCAATTAAACTTTGTTCTGGTAAAGGAATTTTATCAGCTATAGCTCCTAAAAGTACAATATTAGCAGCTTTGGAGTTTCCTAATTCTTTGGCTATTTTTGTTGCATCTAATACTATGGTATTTGGATGTGATTTTATTTCTTGAATCAATTTAGATTCATCTGGATAATCTAAAATATTATCGAAGGATTTAGAATCGGTTATTAACCAACCATTTTCTTTTAAATAAGGTAAATATCTTAATGATTCCATTGGTTCAACAGAAATAATAAGGTCTGCTTTTCCTTGCGGAATTAAATCGGAATAAATTTCTTCATCAGAAATCCTAACATGAGAATGTACCGCTCCTCCACGCTGGCTCATACCGTGAATTTCACTTTGTTTCACATTCAAATCTTGATGAATAGCTGCAGTATCTAATATGGCTGCAATGGTTAAAATCCCTTGACCTCCTACGCCTGATAATATAATATTTGTTTTCATATTTAATAACTCTCCGATATTTCGGCTATTTTTAATTTAATTTCTTCTTTTTTATCTCTTGATAATCGCACACAAGCTCTACGAGAAATGATAACTGAAACGCCTTTATAATTCATTTCATTATGTATTAATTCTACGTTTTTAGCATGATTTTTTCGTAAAGGTGTCATAATTTTTAAGTGTTCTTTATCCACTCCAATACCTAAACAAATTTGCTCTAACCTTCCTAAAGCTGAGGTGTCTTGTGCACCTGTCATTGCAATAGCAGAATTGTCTGAAATAATAATGGTTATAGGTGTTTTTTCGTAAACACAATCCAATAAACCTGTCATTCCAGAATGGGTAAAAGTTGAATCGCCTATAACAGCAACTACATTATCTAAACCAGAATTGGCAGCTCCTTTTGCCATAGTGATTGATGCTCCCATATCTATTAATGAAGTGATAGTATTTAATGGAGGTAAAGCTCCTAAAGCATAACAACCAATATCACCAAATACTCTTTTTTCACCTGTTTGTGGAGTTAATTCGTTTAAGGCATTAAACAAATCGGTATGACCACAACCATCACACAATTGCGGAGGTCTGTTGGAAACTATTTCTGGTTTTTTCTCTACTTTAAGTTGTTTAATTCCCAATGCTTTTGCAACTAAATTTGGATTTAATTCTCCTGCTCTAGGTAAATCACCAGAGAGCCTTCCTAATATTTTATGTTCTAATCCAAAAAAATCTTTTAACCGTTCTTCTATAATTGGATAACCTTCTTCTAAGACTAAAATTTGATCGCATTTATCGTATAAATAAGCAATTTGTTCTTTTGGAACTGGATATTGCGAAATTTTTAAAATAGGATATTGACAAGGCATATCCTCAAAATTTTCCATTAAATAATTGTAGGTGATACCACAGGCAATAATTCCTAAAGAAACATCGGTTGAATCAAAAAGGTGATTGTATTTAGATTTGGTAGCACTTTTTAATAATGCTGGTTGTTTTTCTAGTAAATGTTGATATTCTACTCTAGCAAAAGCAGGAATAAGAGTAAAGCGTTTGGTATCTTTTAATAAATTAATTTTATTTTGTGGTCTTCTCTCTTGTACTAAAATACCTGAACGTGAGTGTGATAATCTAGTAACCATTCTTACCATGATAGGTAATTTTAATTCTTCAGATAAATCAAAAGCATAACGAGTAATATCATAGGCTTCTTGCTGATTAGAAGGCTCTAAAATAGGAATCATAGCAAACTTACCATAATATCTTGAATCTTGTTCGTTTTGAGAAGAGTGCATTGATGGATCATCGGCAACAACAATAAGCATTCCTCCATTTATTCCAGAAATGGACATGTTCATAAAAGCATCTGCTGCAACGTTTAAACCAACATGTTTCATCACTACCATAGAGCGTTTGCCTGTGTAAGACATCCCTAAAGCAGCTTCCATAGCTGTTTTTTCGTTAACAGACCACGAGGAGTGAATACCTGCTTCTTTGGCGTATTTATTGCGTTGTATATATTCTGTAATCTCTGTTGATGGTGTTCCTGGATAAGCATAAACACCAGATAAACCTGCATCAATAGCTCCTTGTGCAATAGCTTCATTACCTAAAACTAATTTTTTCATTGTTTGCTTTAATTTGTACAAAAGTACACTTCAAAACCATATTAGTCTATGATAAAAATCAGATGAAAAAAAGAAGCTGCTTTTCAATAAATACAAAAACAGCTTCCAAAAACTAACAACAATTTTTATTTTAATACCATCCGTGTATATTGTAAGTTACAGATTGTGGTTGGTTATTACCATAAGCTATACCTACTTGTCTTGCAGCTTCAATTTCAGTAAGTCTTACATCAATTTTCTTTAATAAATATTTCCATGGTCTGTCTGATAATTCTTTTACTCTTGAAGCAATATTACTATATAGTGTTTTTACTTCACTAAAACATTGTGCATTTGGATTTACTGTAGATAATACTAAACCTGCTTTGTTTGCTGCATCAATATTTTGATTTGCTATCCAAATACTGTTTGCAATATTGAGTTTTCTCTTACAATCTTCATTTATAGCTTTTATATATAAATCTTTAATTCTAGGCTTTACCGTTTCAAAACAAGTACTTGATTCAGGAATGCTTGTTAATAAAATTAAAGCATCTACCATTCTGTTTTGCATCTCTAATTTATCCACTTTATTTATAATTAAACCACAATTATTATTGTAGTAATCAATTATTTTCTTTTTACCAGACAATAAGAAATTTTTAAGTAGTTTATTACTTGTATTTAACCTTTTAAATGCAGATATAAAAGCTTTGTTTTCATTAGTACCAACTCCTTTTAACGTAAATGTTTCACTTGAAAACAAATTTCCTGCTATTCCATCTCCTAAATATAAAGTAACCTCCAAATTTAAAGCGTGCATTGGTGGAGCAGTTGCAGTAATGTTTTTTGATAATACAGAGATTTTAGGAGTAATTATAAAACGTGAATTATGAAAATCACTTATTCCGTTTTTAGTAATTACTTGATTTAGTTTGTTATGTAACATTTTTTTTGCAATGTTTGGAATATTTTCTGCTTGTTTAGGAATATAAACTCCTAATAAAATTTTATCATTAATATTCCCTTCCTGAGAAAAAATACTATTTGAAATTAATAGTATTAATATGTATATTATTTTCTTCATTATATATTTTATTTAGTTGTTATTTTCCTCCTAAAATTATTGTAGCTCTCCCTAACCCTTTCATAACTACTTTATTTGGAATATTGTAAGGTTCATGTTTTAAAAACTTACTTAATTTTTTTATATATCTTCTAGCATCAATAGCTCTTCCTTTTTCATTAAACAATGGTATTCTCACCTGCTCAAACAAAGCCATATCTTCTGTCATATCAGTAGTGCTGAATCTGTTCTTTACTGTATGATCATTAATCCAATCTTCAATAATATCACCTAATTCTTCTCCTTGATATTCTGTTTCTAAATCTCCATCCCAATCATCCCAAGTTTGAATACGAATAATAATCTCTCTACCATTTTTAAATAAATCATCAAAATGTGTTTGTAAAGAATTTGTAAAACCATCTATATGTGCTAAGACGGCTTCTGATAGTAAAGTGGCTGTTTCAGCAGAAAAAGAAGGTTTTCCAACTCCCGTTGCAGTGGCAATTTGTTTATCAGTATAAGAGTCTAGTCCTTGTAAATTAAAACTCACTGATTTTTTAGGACCTACTTTATTAATTGTCCATGTTAATTGAATAATAATATCTGCTTTTGCTACTTTTTTTAAAGCATCAATAGGACTTTCGTTTACAGAGGCACCAGAATTTTTTGAACTTCTCATATTATCTTCTGCACTATTAGACGCTAAAGTTTTAATGACAGATTCCATATTTTTTAAAGGGAAACCTCTTTCTGCCATTAGACCATTAATTTGACTAATAACTAATGATAACTCTGCATTTTCTTGAAATGCTTTCTTATAATCTGGTATTTTTACTGTTGTACCTTGATCATCAAAAGTTAGCATATAACCGTTTTGATTACACCAAACATCACTTGGTACAATCATTAGTGTTGGTTTTTTGGCTTGACTAAATACATTTAAACTTAAGAAAAGAATAAATATACGTATTGTTTTATTATTTAAAATATATTTCATTTTGTTGTTTTTTTATTAAAACCCTGATGTTAAACTTCTTACTATTCCTTCTTTTTCTAGCCTATTTCTTAATTCATCATATTTTATGTTTACAATTACACCAATTTTATACTCTCTTCTGCTTATTTTTAGTCGATCACCTGGTGCAATTCTACCATCAGTTGCTGCAGAAACATATTTCAAATATTCACCTCCATCTTTAAAAAAGGCATCAAAAAATTCTTTAAATTTAGTTTCAATTTCCGAATCTCTAACTAGTGGTCTTAACGAAGTACAGCCCTGTCCTCCACCAGCATATCCTTTAAAAATAATTCCGTGAATAGCATTTTTCATTGCTCTTGAGATAGCGTGTTTAGGGTTTTTAGAATATGACCAAACTTTAACAAGTTTAGACCCGTGTTTAGCAATACCTTCGCACTCAATATCATAACGCCATATTTTTGTATCTTTATTGGCTTTGTGTTTTTTAAATTGAGCATTAGCACTTGTTATACTTAATACTCCAAGTACAAACATTAACATTAACTTGATTTTCTGTTTTTTATCCATAATATATTATTTAATTGATTAATTTAATTGTCTTAAAAACATTCCTACTAAAACTTTTTTTCCTCCTTTAAAGGTAGTATATTCAAATTGGGTGTTATTTTCTTCATTCGCCATATATCGATTATCCCAAATATGGTTTTTGTCTACTTTAACTAATGCCACACGTTTAAATACAATTTTTCCTTTTTTATTTAAAACTTGTTCTAAAACTTCAAATTTATCTCCTTTTTTCACCCCTTCTTTTAGACCTATTTTCGCTGCAACAGGGTCAACACCTATAATTGGTGATTTTGTTTTAAATTTATCGTATTTACGTTGAAGTTTTGCTATTGCTTTATCTGTTGCTTTTATTGTTGCTCTTTGTATTAATTCTTGATTTGATTTATTACTATAGGTAGAGCTTTGGATATCTGCCCAAGCATTTTGAGACCCAATATATTCTAATTTAAAAATGGTTGAATTATCAAAGGCTTCTTTTTTATTAGCATCAAAATTAGTAGAGTCAATCCAATAATCATTGTAAAAAATGGCGGTAATTTCTTCGTTCCAAATTAATCTATATAAATAGGATGTTGTTTTAATGATATAGCCTTTACCTGCTGTGTGAATTGCTTTTTGAGATAAATTTGCAACAGCTTCTACATTTTGACCTCCAGCAGTATTTGCTACTAATGTTAAAAATTTATTGGTTTTTTTAGCAACTTCCTCTTTATTAGTGTATTTATAATCATTTACAATAACAAAAGTATTTCCAATTAATTCTTCTCCAGCATCAGATAACATTGATTCTCCTCGTTCTGTGTTTTTTGCAATAAAAATATCTAAATCCGTAGCATTATAATTACCTCTTTGAATTATTAATTGCATATTAAATTCTCCTTTTTCATTTCTATTAAACCATTTTGAAATCAATTTTTTAGCAATATCGTTTTCGTTTAAATAATTGGTGATTATTTTGCTTTGATTTTTCTTAATAGTTGTTGAAGGAATAAGTACGTTCTCTAAATTATGATTATTAAATTTTTCTGGAATGGGTTTATTTATAAATGTTTTACGAATCTCATCACTATAAGGTATTGATTGATTAAACAACATTAGTGTAAACAAAGAACTTCTTTTATATTTTACTTCAGTTTGATTACTTGAATGTTTAGCTATTTTTGTTGTTTTTTTATGTAACGTGTCTTTGCTAACCTGTGCATTTAACGAAATGGATAAAAAACTTAAAAAAAGTATAATTATGTAATTTTTTTTCATTTTAAAAACGTTTGAATTTATGGGTTTATGTTGCTGAAATACTAAATATTTAGTAACTATTCAGCCAAAAAAGTAAACTTTGTAAATATTACTCTTTTATTGGATAACTAGGTAAATTAAAAACCTCATCAGAAATATAGAGATTAAAGTTTGCTAATACTGCTTCTTTTATTGTGGTTACACCCATAATTTTTATTTCTGTTTTTAATGGAATACCTTTATAAATCCATTGTTTTGTGTTTTCTATTTTCCAAATAATACAATTATATCCTTGTATTACTTCACAACCCAAATTTACAGCACCATTTTGTTCTAAAATAGAACTATCTGTAGTGTTAAAACTTATTTTTTCTTTTGTAATGGTCTTTGTTTTATAGTGAACATTATATTTAATATTCCCTTCTATTTTATGTGTATTTTTAATTTGTTGATGTGTCTCATTTTTTCCGTTACTAATTGTTTTATTAACAATAGATTGGTTTAAAGTAATATTTCCCCAATTTTTAAAATAGAGTGTTTCTGTACCAGTGCCTATTATTTTATTATCAAACACTTTACCTTGAAGAGTTATTTGGTATTTCATAACACCAGATTTTACTTGAAAAGGTTTAGTAACTATTTCCTTATTAGAAAATAGTTCTGTTCTTGTTGCTATTGGTTCTTTATTTCTACTACAATTCACAAGTAGCATAATTGTTATTGTTAATATTATGTTCTTCATTTCTCTATTTTTAAACACGCATTAGGTTGTTAGTTTTTGTGTTTTTAATATAAAGGGATTGTTACTCTTTCATTATTTTTTTTAATTTTAAAACTGTATATTTTGTATTATCAAAAGAATCTTTATTTTCTTTTATTACTTTAGCATAAATGCCTTTTTTATTGTTTATCATCCATAATTTTACTTTTGTTTCATCTATAAAACCGATAACTACAGTACATTCAAATTCGCCTGCAGGAACTTTAATTTTTTCATTTTTTGAAATTATTTTATAAGGATAAAGCTCCTCTAATGGATAAAAACTATTTAAACTAAAATCCGTTGCTTTTTTATAAATTTCTTGTAAATGGATGGTGTCTTTTTTTATTATTCGCTCTTTTTTTATGCTGATTTTTTCATTGTCTTCATCAACATATACCTTAAATATTAAATCATGACTGTTAAATGAGTGAATATCTTCTATAAATTCATTTTCTTGATATTCAATTGATTTAATTGGTTTTAAATATTTTATCATAGTATAAAAATCGTTCCATGGCAATTGATTATTAGTTATATTCTCTTCTGGAAAATCTTCATAAACAAAAGGTAGTTTTGTAATAGTTGCACTCGTTTTTTTATGAGCTATATACTGTTTATCTTTATGTTGAAAAATTAAAGTGTCTTTAGTAATTTTCTGAATTTTATTTTTTCCTCTTAAATCGTAATCAAAACCCATAATTAAAACGGATTTTTCTTTTGGATTATACATCCAACTTCCGTTTGATTTTTCAGTCATTTCTTGTTGTATTGACAGTGATAAAAAGGTATTTGGTTTTGAAAAACGAATAAATTTTGTTGATTTATCAAGATTATCAATACTCCATAAACCAATTAAATTGGAAGCTAAATTATCTTTTTCTATCTGTTTTTCATTTACACTAGTATAAACTAATTTTAGTTTAGAACTGGATAGTATTAAAACGTTTTCTGTTAATTTATCAATAGTAAAAGTATCATTAAAATCTTTTTCTAATTTAGATTTTAAGGTAAACGTATGTTTTTTTTTATCTTCTTGCCATGTGCCAAATTTTATTTCCATTAGGTAAAAATCACCATTTTTTTTAAATGAATTTATTTGATATGGATTTTGGACTTTACCTTCTGTTTGTACTTCTGTTAACAGCCAATCTCCTACAATACTCGGGTTTTGAGCATGTATTAATTCAAAAAACAAGAAGAATAAAATAGTGCTAATTTTCATGATTTGATCTTTTTAAAAAAGGAACATTCAATAATTATTTTATTGATAAAACATTGAATGTTCCTAAAATAAACTTAAATTAAATACGTTCTATAACGGATTTGCAACCACTTCTAATTCAGCGGTAACCTCAACTTTAAAATCTGCTTCACCATTAAATACTTCACCTTCCATTTTAAAAGTAACACTTTTATTATTTTGTAAAGCTGTTGACATAGCATTGATTTTATTAACATCTGTAATTTCAAAAACAGTCTCGTTATCTACTTCTTGTTTTATAGTAAATTCTTTGGTTTCAAAAACATTATTATCTGTAGAAATTTCTACATTTATAGTACAGTTTTCGTTTCCTGTAAAGTCTTTAAATTTATAGGTTAATTTTTTAATGGTAACATTTTTTAGTCTATCTAAATAAGCATGTGTGTCTGCATTATCTATATTTAGTGTCATTTCATCACTAATATACTCTTGGTTTTCACCAATATGTATAGTGATGTCTTGTGATACTGTAGTGTCAAAATTAACATCTGCTAATGCCTTTGCTTCATCGCATGAATTGAAAGTGAATACTACTAATAATACTGCTAATAATTTAATTGTGTTTTTCATTTTATTTGTTTTTAATATTAATTTAAAGGGTTGTAAAAGTTATATTATAATTCAATTACAGATTGAACTCCAATTTCTCCATTAAAATCATGAGAAGCTCCTGTCGTATATTCTTCTTTGTAAACTCCTGTAAATGTAATTTTATATTTACTTACTCGTGTTATTGAACCAGAAAACATAAATGCTTTATTCAAAGAAACGTTAGCACCAGAAATTATAACCATAGGTTTCGTAACAGTACCACCGTTATTAGCAACATAATCAATGTTATTTACCCAATCTATATAATTGACATTTACTGTTTGTCCTATTGCAGGTACATTGGATATTTCAAAAATAAAATCTCCACCATTTCCACCCGAAACATCTCCATTAATTAATGACCAATGTTTATCATCTGGGGATTCAGAAAACAAAGAACCATCTATATATACTTTATAATATGCAGTGCCTCCTTCTTCTAATGAAGGAACATCGTCTTTGTTACAAGAATTCATACTAAATACTACTACTAATAATACTGCTAATAATTTAATTGTGTTTTTCATTTTATTTGTTTTAATGTGTTTATAAAAATTTTAATTATTTTCTACCAAGGTTTAGGTATTCGAGGCTTTCTTACTCCTCTTGGTTTGGGTGATGTTGATCTATGATTAATTCTATCGTTTATTCTGTTGTTTATTCTATTATTAATACGGTCTTGTACTCTGTCATCAATTCTATTTTGAATGGTTTTTCTACTTTCATCGTAAAAATCTCTTAGTTCTTCTTTTGTTGCTCCTTCAAATTCTTTGGTTGGTTGGTATTTTTTGTACCACGCATCCCATTCCATTATTTTGGCATCTTCATACGCTTTAAGTGTATTTTCACCTGCTTCTTTAGTATTTTCACCTGCTTCTATGATTTCTTGTTGCCCTTCTTCGGTACTGTAATAATCAACCGTATCTTCTGTACCTTGCCATGGGTTTACATTTCTTATTGGATAATCTGGTAAGGCTACATCTGCATTGGTAATTGGAATATCAAATGCTGCTTTTGTGGCGATTTCAACTTTATTTCTTACCTTAGTTCGTAACGGAACACCTTTATACATTGAGGTAATGATGCCTTTTAAATTCCAAATTTCACAAGGATAACCTGCAATGGTTTCTTCTCCAACTTTTTTACCTCCATTAAATTCTGAAATACGTTTTCCTTCAGTAGATAAATTTTTATTTTTATAAAGTACTAATCCATAGTTTTTTACTTGAAGGATTTGTTTTTCCTTTTCATCAACAGTATAAACTAAAGCATTTTCTAATTTGGTGATTTGTGTACGCTCTTTTACAATTTTTCTCTTTTTTTTACCTTTATAAGTGGTCTTTTTTTCGACAATATATTCAGTTTCGCCCCAATTTTTAAACACAACAGTCTTTATAATAGTTTCTTTTTTAGTTTCCGTTTTATAGCTTACACGACCAGTTTCAACATTATAGCGTTGAAATTGCGTTTTTTGTGCAACTATTCCTAAAGACAATAGAAATGAGATAATTAATATTAAATTTTTCATTTTGTTTGCGTTTATTTTAAAGCTTTTAGCAAATAATTATTTTATAGTATTATTTGCTAAAAGCATTAACTTATATTATAATTTTTGTGGACTTAACACTTTTCGTTTTGGTTTATCCGTTGCATAATTAAATTTTAATACTGTTTTTTCACTACCATAAGATTTTGCAAGAGTAGCTGGTATTACAAATTTAAGAACCGTTTCTCCATCACCAGCACCACCACCATCAGCGTCTGTTGCTTCAAAAGAACCGTTGTAAGGATTTGTTCCAAAAGTAGGTGTAATTAATTCTCCTTCGTAATAAGCAGTTATATTGTAATTAGTAGTATCATCAATATTACAATTTGCATATAAATCAACGTTTACAATGTATTCTCCACTTTGAATAACAGCAGTATCACCATAAGTAATATTTTCATTATTTATATTATCAATGCTACAATCAGCATTAGAATCAACATCTAAATCACCACCACTAGTTGACATACCGTTACCATAATAAATTTCTTCTTGATTAGGTTCAATTAAATGTAAATCAACATCATTTAACTGATTCCAAGAGCAACTAACTTGTAAACGACCTGTACCAGCTTGAATTAAGGAAACTGTTATGTATGATACCTCACTAACATTTCCGCTAGTGTCTTGTACTGCAACTTTAATATCAAAATTTGTAGCTGTTATATTTTGATTCATTAAAATTAAAAAAGAAAAGATTTCTTCTGAATTAATAGGTAGTTTTAAATAACCTGCAACATCTTTTACTCCAACAAACACATGAGCTATTTCTGCATTAGAGCGTAATTGAATGGGATTACTTCCTCCTGCTAAAATAGATGGGTTTCCTGCTATATTTTCAATAACTGGTGCTGTGGAAGAAATTTCTGGGAAAGTTTCTTTCATATAAGTGGCATTTTCTAAAGTAAAGTAATCTGATTCTAAATTGTAATTGATTGCTTCTTCTTCATCTTTATTACAAGAAGTAAAGACAACTGTAAATAGTAAAAATAGTACTGTAAATTTTAATAGATTTTTCATTTTATTTATTTTTAAGGGTTTATATTTAATGTATTTTAAATTAGTGAAGTGTTTTCTTAATATTTTAATAACAAAAGGAGACAGACAGTTAAGACCATCTCCTTTAAAAACAAATTTAATTATAATGAAAACAATACTCCAGCGGATACTGTAGGTACAAAACGAGAGAACTTAATTTCTGCATAAGCTTTCATACTATCGGTAAAAGCAAAAGTTGCTCCACCACCTACGTTTACAAATAACTTTGGACCAAAATCGTAATAATTCCAATACCAATTATTATCATCTACATTAGACAATAAGAAATTAACACCTGCTAAACCATAGGCTTCAAACTTATCGTTTATTGGAAATGCGTAATGACCATCTACACTTATTGTCATAAGTAATCCTACACCATCATCAGTGCCTAAATAAGTGTTCGCTAAAGTTGAGGTTGGAAAAAAGTAAGCTACAGATGGTGATACCGCAATTTTATCGGTAATACCAAAATTTGCCTTTCCTTCTATTGCTAAAGAGCCATAAGAGTTGCTACCTTCTAATAAACCTACTCCTACTTCTGTTTGTGCATTAATTAAGTTAAATACTGCGAATAATGCGATTGTTAAAAATGTTTTTTTCATGATTTCTGTTTTTATTTATTGTTGGATGATATTCGTTAATTTATTAAGATAAAATTCATCCGTTACATTTACCTTAATATTGTTTAAAATTTTACAAATTCTACTCTACGATTATTTGCTTTTCCTTCTGGAGTAGCATTATTATCTATAGGTTTAGATTCTCCAAAACCGTTGTATTTAAGTCTTGATTTGTCTATTCCCATAGCAATGAGTTTATCCATTACTGCTTTTCCACGTTTTTTGGATAAGGCTAAATTGGCTTTGTCTCCACCATCGCTATCGGTATGTCCTTCTACGCTAAATTTGATGTCAGGATTTTTGACCATCAATTTATATATTTTGTTGATAGGTCCCATACTTTCGGGTTTTAGGGTGGCTTTGTTTACGTCAAATTTAATTCCGTTTACAATTATTTTTCCTTCGGACAATACTCGGTCGTAGTATTTTACGCCACCTTTTGCAATACGGATGTTTTTGATAAATGAATTTTCAAAATTTCCTGTCAATGTTATTCCTGTAGGATTTCCCTTTGCGTGAGGAATGTTTATCATACGTTGGTCATCCATATATACTTTTAACTTCCCTTTGGTATAGGCAATTGAAAAATGACGCCA
>Ga0256840_1001999_pt1 | contig 18394 bp, 18 predicted proteins | sample 355202metaG_FD_185969 | JGI IMG/M metagenome (GOLD analysis project Ga0256840, IMG submission 185969) | Hydrothermal vent microbial communities from Mid Atlantic Ridge, Atlantic Ocean - 355-202 | ecosystem: Environmental > Aquatic > Marine > Hydrothermal vents | place: Atlantic Ocean: Mid...
CTTGAGTATCACAGTATTAAAAAAAACTCCATTAGTTCAGTATGTTACTGGATCAGCTTACAAAAACGAGAAACCGCCTAACGTTATCCAGTTGAAATTATTTGATTAAACGTTGGGACACTAGTGATGTTTTTACTATTTTTAATGTGATAGTGTGCTATTCTCCCGTGGAGAATCGAGTAATTTCTTCAAATATACTTGCTAATCTTGAAAATTGACAAGATCGTTAAAAGTAAAAATAAGCGGTGCCAAGCAGGTAGGCGTAAGTGCAGATTCCGAAAAACTTCAGATGCACCCCAAGGGTACTTCCTGAAGGGCACACAGTGAAGCAGGTGAAGAGTTTTTACGACGCTATCAAAAGTATATATCTGTATTCCAGTATTTTGCTGATAAAACAACCACAATGTTGTCACCGATTCAGGATTATTGTAATAAAAATCAATCACTCTTTGGGTCACCCTGTTCACTACACTTTACCCCGGGATACACATGAAAAACATATCGCTGCTAGCAATTCTTCTTCTTACGGTTGTGACTGGTTGTGCCAGAAAAGCACCGGAACCCATTGCCGTTCAGGTTCCAAGTCGACCCATTGATTATCTGGGTGAAATTAAACCCCTTCTTGATAAGCGCTGTGCTGTTTGTCACTCCTGCTACAATTCGCCTTGTCAGCTGAAACTGAGTTCTTATGAGGGGCTTGATCGTGGAGGCAGCAAGATACCGGTTTATAATGCCACTCGTATGACCACCATGGATCCCACCCGGCTTTTTGTCGACGCCCATAGTACTGAAGAGTGGCGGAAGAAGAATTTCCATACGGTTACAAAGAGTACGGCTGCTGACGGCCTGAATAATTCACTTATGCTTCAGATTCTGGACCATAAAATGAAAAACCCTGCGGTAACCGGAGAGTATCGTTCAGAGGCCGACAACCTGACTTGTTCCGAGACTTCCATTGAGCTTGACGGCTACCTCTCCAAGCATCCCAATCGGGGGATGCCTTTTGGTTTTCCACCATTGGAAAGGAATGAATTTGAGCTGATTGCAGGATGGCTGGCACAAGGGGCTAAGGGGCCGTCAGCAGGAGACCAGGAGAAGATAACGACACCTGAACCTGCTGATGCTGTAGAAATTATAAAGTGGGAGACTTTTTTTAATAATCCGGCTCCCAAATATGCAATGACCGCCCGATATCTCTACGAACACCTGTTTCTGGCCCATATAAAGTTTGGAACAGATAGCAATGAGTATTATGAGTTGTTACGCTCCACCACTCCCCCGGGAAGTCCGATTAAACTCATTGATACTATACGACCCTACGATGACCCGGAAGTGGAGATCTTCTACTATAGATTTCGAAAAATTCATTCCACCATAGTACATAAGACCCATATGGTTTTTGACTTTGATGACGCAAAGCTTGCCCGTTTCAAAGAGTTGTTTATAGAGCCGAAGTGGTTACAGGAACCACACCTGGTTGGATATGATCATGTTCTCAGTGCTAATCCCTTTGCCTCTTTTGAGCAGATACCGCCACGTTCCCGTTACCAGTTTCTTCTTGATAATTCGCACTATATTATTATGACATTTATCCGCGGTCCGGTGTGTCGGGGGCAGGTGGCACTCAATGTTATTCAGGATCATTTCTGGGTTCTGTTTCAGGATCCGGATCATGATTTCAGTGTCCTGAATCCGGGTTTTTTGAAGTTACAGAAAGAGAATCTGATGATGCCCATTGAAAAGGGCAGCAAATTTCCGGTTTTTGATCTTATCGGCAACAAATATGATAAAGCCCTGGAACGCTTCTACAGGGCACGTCAGGGATTTTATATGGCCTTAAACTACAAGGGCCAGGGATACGATGCGATCTGGAAGGGGAGCAAGGCCTCCGATGCTCCGGTTCTCACCGTCTACCGTCACTTTGACAGTGCCTCTGTTCACAAGGGTGTTTTAGGTGATTTGCCCCGTACTCTGTGGGTGATGGATTACCCGCATCTGGAGAGGATTTACTATGCACTGGTTGCAGGATTTGATGTCTATGGCACCCTCGGTCATCAGTTGGCCACCAGGCTCTACATGGATGGTCTGCGTGAGGAGGGAGAGGGGTATTTTCTGAGTTTCATGCCGGTTGAACAGCGCTGGCCCATGATGAAATCCTGGTACAAGGGAATTGATCCTAAAAAAGTGATGTACTTTGATGCAGGGATACCTGCTGGGATAACCTATAAGACAGATAATCCTAAACGGGAATTTATGGAAGAGATTGTGACTAATCATATCCTGCCGGAAACAGGTATCCACTTTGATAAGGTTAACTATCTGACTGGAGGAGAGGGGTTTCCGCAACTTCCGGACCAGTATGTAACCCTGGAGGATTATCTGCAGGCATTCCGGGCGGTGTCAAAACCGGGCACAGAGTTCTTTGACTTCGTGAATGATTTCAATGCCAATGTGGTCTACATCCGTATCCGTAAGAATGATGGCACAGATGTTGTCGTGTCCATGGTAATTAACAGGTGGCATGACAATGTTGCCTTTCTGTTCAGGGAGGAATCTGCCCTTGATACAAGAAAAGACAACGCAGATTTTATTCCGGGGTTCCTGGGATCTTATCCAAACTATTTTATAGATATCAACCAGGATGATCTTCCTGAATTTTTTGATCTCATGGCCAATCTCAACAAATTGGATGAAAAAGAGGTACACAGACGTTTCGTCAAATACGGGGTAAACAGGTCAAAGAAGGATTTCTGGAGTTATTATGACTGGTTTCAGGCGCGCTTCGAGAAGGAGCAGCCGGTACAGTCAGGACTCTTTGACCTGAACCGCTACTATTATGATGCTTTTTAACAGGAGTTCTCGTCCGGATGTTGCAGGGAGCGCTGCCTGGCACAGGCAGCGCTCCCTGGGGACCATCGTATCCGTCTTTGTTATTCCAGCCACCGACAGATTTCACCAACTTCAGCCCGCTCTGTACGATATCCATTCACTGGTGATTCCATATCCGGATAGCCTACTGAGAGGCCGATAATTAACCGCTTTGAGGAAGGTATACCAAGGGCTTTTTTGACTTCTGCAGCGTAATCTGTTGCAAATGCCTGGGGTACCGTGGCAAGTCCCTTTGCGTGGGCGGCAAGCATCAGGCTCTGGGCAAAGAGGCCGATATCAAAGAGGGACCAGTCGCTTAACGATGCATCCTGGAACAGATAAATGGCATGTGGAGCGTAATAGAAGTTGAAGTTGGCTTTTTTGGCCTTAATGATCATCTCCGGTGCGCCAAGATCAATCCCTGTGAGTTCTTTTCGTTTGGCAAGGAGGTGCTTGATCCGGTTGTTTTCCGCTTCCGGCCATGAGGTGGGTGCGGCAAGATCCGGCTTGTTGGGTTTGTCTGCTTCAAGCAGGCTGACCAGAGTTTTCGAGAGTTCCTGCTTTTTGTTGCCGGAGAGTATTATTGCCTCCCAGGGCTGGGAATTTTTGTATGAGGGACTCCACCGGGCAATTTCGATCAGTTCTTCAAGATCTTTTCTGGGAACAGATTGTTCGGTGAATTTCCTGATGCTTCTACGGGTTTTTATGCATTCGAGGGTATCCATGACACCATTTACAGGTTGAAGGAATCTTAAGCGGAGCTGGTGGGCCGTAAAGCTTTCAGGTCTCCGTTGTAAGCAGTATACTATGGATATATGGTTTACAATAAAATGTCCAAATCTTTCTTTCCTTTCACCTTATTCTTCTTTAAAAAAATCTCATGTTAGCAACGTGGCAGAATTGGCGTCAAAAAAGCAGATATCGTGAAGTTTCACGGGTCTGCATTCCTCTGGTAATGGGAATGGCTGCAACCACAGTCATGGAGTTTACGGATCGTATTTTCCTATCTCATTACAGTGTCAATGCTATATCTGCTGTGGTACCGGCAGGGGTCAGTGCTTTTCTTATACTCTGCTTTTTAGGTGGTATCGCCGGGTATAACACAGTGTTCATCGCCCAATATCATGGAGCCGGCAGACCGGAAAAGATAGGAATAACGTTATGGCAGGGACTGTTTTTCACCTTTTTTTCAGGGGGGATTCTTCTCGGTATAGCTTTTTTTGTAACAGAACCTCTTTTTACGCTGGTTGGTCACAGTCCGGAAATTCGTCTCCTCGAAAATCATTACTTTAAGATCTTATGCCAGGGGGGGATTCTCCATGTTGCCATTCAAGCCTTGTCCGGTTTTTTTACCGGCAGAGGGATGACTAGGCCCGTGATGCTTGCAAATATTGTGGGGATGGTTATCAACATTCCGTTGAACTATGCCTTGATAAACGGAGTATGGGGAATGCCGGAGCTTGGTATCCAGGGAGCAGCACTGGCCACGGTTGTTTCCTGGGCAGTGGTTGTGTTGTGCCTTGGGCTTCCTGTTTTCTCCAGTCGCTTCAGACAGGAATTTCAACTTATGGAGACCATGAGGCTGGACTGGGTGATCATGCAGAGACTTCTCAGGTATGGAGTTCCGGGTGCTTTGCAGTTCAGTCTTGATATCTTTGCCTTCACCTTCTTTATTCTCATTGTCGGACGTATGGGAATTATTCCTCTCGCGGCATCAAATATTGTGATTTCCATCAGCTCCCTGGCCTTTATGCCGGCCCTGGGATTTTCTTTTGGCATGAGCAGCCTGACCGGACAGGCACTTGGACGTGGCCGGCCTGACGAGGCACGGTCTGCGGCCTGGAGCGGTATTCATATACTGCTGCTTTATACAGTGCCCCTGGGAGTACTTTTTGTGTTTGCGCCCGAATTTATTATCTCCATCTTTATGAACAGGGGGGATATGGGGGGGGAGTATGATGCCATTCTGGCCATGAGTATTAGTCTATTGAAGCTGGTTGCCATGTATATTCTCCTGGATGTTTTTTACATGATCTTTGCAGCAGTCCTCAAGGGGGCAGGGGATACCCGTTTTCTTCTCTGTGCAATCTCAGGGGCTACTCTCTGTGTTATGCTGATTCCTCTCTTCACCGGGATTAACTATTTCGGTATGGATATTTATATGGCCTGGGGCTGTATTGTTCTTTTCATAGCCACCCTTAGTGGTATGATATCCTGGCGCTACCATGGTGGGAAATGGGAACGGATGCTGGTGATTGAAAAAGGCTGAACTCAGCTGGGTTGCCGGGTGCCAGTTTCGATGAATATCAGAGCAGGGATTCCTGTAAAAGATATCAGTGGCTTTCCCTGCTGATGTCTCGGTGATGGTACTCGACTGCGGAGAAATCTTTTTTCAGCAGCCTTGCCAGGGTTTCGACAACAGCCACGGAGCGGTGATGGCCCCCGGTGCATCCGATACCGACCCGGAGCTCCTCTTTGCCGCTGCTCTGGAGTTCTTTTGCCTGGAATCGTATGATGACTTCCAGGTGCTGTAAACATTCCTTTCCGCTGGTATTGTCCAAAACAAAGTCTGCAACCTCTTCGGTTAGGCCGGTGAAAGAGCGCAGCTTCGTATCGTGGAAAGGGTTGCTCAGGAAACGGACATCAAAGAGAAAATTTACGTCTTGAGGCGGTTTATATTTATAACCGAATGAGAAGAGGGTGATGGGGAAATTTCTTTTATCATTCATGATTTTACCTCAAGAGTTCATGCCGAGTGAAAAGAGCTGTCACTTGACAGTTATCCATCTGATTTAACTTCACAAAGTTTAGGATATTGGCCATGCCGTCACCAGCCTCGCTGTCGATGATGATTATGATTTTAACAATATAAGCTCCAAACTGTATGACCTCCTCAAGAGCACGGATTAGTTGGCTGCCTGTAGCCACAACATCTCCTACCAGTGCGACTCTATCTCCTGCTTTTATGCGTGATTCAATCCATTTTGGATCCATTATGTTGCCGTCTTTTCGCATGGAATCACGAATGTAAAAGACCCCGATCTCTTTTAAAAAGGCGGCGCGGCAGATTATAGAAGCGATTGGGTGTCCCGGTCCTCCAAGTGCACATATCTGCAACTCTTTAATCTCGTTGTAGACCAGTTCACCGGCCAGCCTGATTCCCTGGTGCTTGAGGGAGATTTTAAAAAAGTCAAAATGATCGGTAAGTATTCCAGACGGGGTACGAAAGTGGCCCTCAGCCTGATAAGCACGTTCGGCAATGAGGCGTCGCAGTGCCTTCTTGTTGTCACCCATGGTATTCCTCTTCTAGATGGGAGAGTGTTTTTAAACTGAGGGAACTATTTGTTTTTCTTTGCATCATAGACCACGATTAGTGGTTTTTTGAGGGTTTTGGCAATACTGTCTGTCAGTGAGCCGAAGAAGAATTTTCTCACTCCGTGCGCTCTTATGGCACCCATCACAACGATATCATGTCCTTCCGCCTCTTCTTTAATAGTGTCCACTCGGGAATCAGTTGCCACTGATTTTACGGAAAGTTTCACCAGGCCAGGCTGTTTATTCAGCCAGGTCCGGATTTTCTCTGTCTGGAGGTCAAGGTCGCTCTGGTCTGCTTCAGAACTGAGAAGACAGAGGAGTTGAATTTGATGCTCTCCTACGGTATCCAGAGCTGCCACAACCGGATAAACTTCCGCAAGATCCTCCATGTCTGTGATAGGGACGAGGATCTTCTCAGTATGGAGCACTCCATAAAATTGGACAACAATAACCGGGCAGGAGACGTTACCGGCAACTGTCTCCAGGATATTGGAAAAATCGGATGCCTCATCATGGAGCGGATAGCTGAGCACAACCGCCCTGGCATCATTATACTCTACAGCAGCTACTAAACCCGAGGCAATGCTGACATCTGGGACAACTTCTGTGAGCAGTTCGTAGCCCATGCTTTCCACCTCTTCTCTTTCGACCTGGAAGTGGTTTTCTGCGGTAACGGTATCTGGTGGGCGGACGAATACAGCCATGGGGCGTGCCTTGAAATAGTGGGCAAAAATCGTGGCAATCCTTGCTATACCATTTACGGTATGACGCCGGGTTGCACCGAAGACGACTACACTTTCAGGGTTGTCTGGAGGTGTCAGTTTCCGCCATGTCCAGGGAAGGATTTTCACCCCTGCCTCCGATCTCATAAACTGGTGACACTCTTTCTCTGTCAACCCTTCGCAACGTGGTTCATCTTTTCCGTTTGACTCCGGTGCCATTGTCTCATTGGCACTGATAACCGCAAATTTTGCAGCAAGCGGCCCGACTAGTTCGGAGAGGAATACTCCGGTGAGTACTACCGGAGTGATGATAGAAGAGTATACAGCCAGGCTCTGGTCTGCACTGATGAGAAAGATAAGGCCGATGGCGACGCCTGCTTGTGGAACCAGTGAGAGTCCAAGATATTTCCGGATGACATCAGGAGCCTGGCTGAGTTGCGCTCCAATCTGGACTCCTATAATTTTACCGACAATTCTGGCCAGGAAATAGGCCAGTCCAATGAGTCCGGCGCTGCCAAGGGTTTTTATGTCGAGGTGTGTGCCGGCCAGGGTAAAAAACAGCACATAGATCGGTGGTTCGAAGTTGTTGAGGACTCGAAAGACCCGGACATCTCGCTCAGCTTTATTTACCAGGGTAAATCCGGCCACCATACCTGCAAGAAGTGGTGAAAGATTGAGGTATACGGCAAGCTCACTGCAGAGAAGGAGGATGGCGAGGCCAGCAGTGAGCATTTCTCCTTCTTTTTTGAGTTTTTCAAGTATCACTTCCAGGCAGAATCCTGTGATCCAGCCAAGTAGCAGTGACAGGAAAATTTCAAGGAACCCGCTGCCGATGGCCATGAGTATGGGGGTACCATCCTGTCCGATTATCTGGTGGGTGAGAGAAATAGCCAGTCCAAAAATGGCGATGGCCAGGCCGTTATCAATTGCAACGATGGCCAGAAGAGATGAGGTGAGGGGGCCTTTTGCGTTGAGTTCCCGGACAACCAGCAGGGTCGCGGCAGGTGCGGTGGCAACGCTGACTGCGCCCAGCAGGATAGCAAGGGCCAGGTTTTCTCTCAGTTGCCAGCTTTCAATGCCCAGGCTTGTATAGGTGATGAGTATGAAAACGGTGGTGGTAACCAGTAGAAAAGCACAAGTTGTTTCAAAAAAGGCGACAAACAGGAGGCTTCGGGCATGTTCTTTCAGTTTCTTGAGCTCAATGTGTTCGCCGATACCGAAGGCTATGAGCATAAGTGCTATACGGGTAAAGTGATCGAGGCTGTTTCCAATCGATCCTTCTGAGATAAGATTAAAACCACTTGGACCGAGGAGCAGACCGGCAATAATATAGCCGGTCACCGAAGGCATATGTATCCGTTGTGACAGCTTTGCCGCAATGAGTCCTGTGGCAAGAAGGATAGCAATACCAGCGGTTACCATGGGTTGTTTCCTGAAAGTGAGGGCGGTTTTTTTTGTTTTGAAGGGTACCGCCATAATATTACATCTTCTGTTCTGCTTTCCAAAGCAAAAAGAAGGTTGTTTTTTAATCTACTGACCGTGTACATCTACGGATCCAATATTCTTCCAGGAAACAGGAACCGATTAGAGCGCCGGGGAGATGTTGTAGCTATGGAGTAGAAATCGATATACCTGCAGTTTGATAAGGGGAAATATGGGATCAGGTGAAAAAAAGATAACAGGTATTCTGCTGATGCTTTGCGCATCGGCCTGTTTTGTGACCATGTCCACGCTGGTTAAGGCAATGGGTGATTCTGTGCCCCTTCCCGAGTTGATGTTTCTTCGTTGTCTGCTTGCTGTTCCTGTTCTCTTTGTGTCCCTTGTAAGGCGTGGTGAGCCACTGGTTACCAGAGCTTGGAAGGTATTACTGCTGAGGACTGTTTTCGGATCCGTGGCTATGTTCTGTTTTTATTATGCCCTTATCAATATGCCCCTTGCCGACTGTGTCTTTCTAGGACGGACTCAGCCTCTGCTTTTGACACTTGCAGCTCCCTTTATTGTGGGAGAACGTACTCCGAAAGAGGCATGGGTTGCCATCCTCTGTGGATTGGCAGGCTCTCTCTTTATCATGCGTCCCGGTCTTGCCTGGAGCGGTGCCGCCTGGGTGGCTCTCCTTGCTGCAGCCACATCGGCCATTGCTCACCTGTTTGTGAGAAAGCTTGGCCGTACTGATAACCCGGGGGTTATTGTCTTCAACTTCACCTTTCTGCTGGCGGCTGTAAGCGGATTGCTGGGCTATCAGTCATTTGTGATCCCGAACCTTCGACAGTGGGGTTTTATCGCCAGTATATCATTTTTTGCAAGCTCTGGACAGTACCTGCTGACCATGGCTTACCGACACGACAAAGCACCGGCCATTGCAGCTTCAAGCTACGCCTCTGTTGTGCTTTCGGTGATTTATGGTTATTTTTTCTGGAGTGAAGTTCCGTCTGCGGCCACATGGGTTGGCGGGGTCTGTATTGTGAGTGGTGGTATCTGGCTGGTGTACAGTCGTTTACGAAAACAACAGAGAAGAGAGAAAACAAATGCATTCCATCTTTGAGACCGAAGTAACGGTGCGTCCCGATGATATTGATATGAACAACCATGTTCACTACTCAAGATACCTTGATTATATCCTGATGGCCCGTTATGACCAGATGAAAAAGGATTATAAAATGACCATGGAGGAGTTTGTGGTGCGGGGCTTTTCCTGGGTGGCCTCAGAGCTTACCATCCGTTACAAACGGCCCATTCTTCTTCAGGATGAAACGGTGAAGGTGCGGACTCAGCTGGAGGAATTTCATGGCGCTAAGGTTGTTATTAATTTCTGGATAGTAAAGGGAGAAAGAGACAAGATTGCTGCACAGGGCCAGGTCAGTTACACCATGGTGGCTATTAATAGTGGGCGCCCCGCCCGGGTTCCGGATGATATTGTGGAGAAGTATCAAGTGTGATTTTTTCTGCTCAGGTACCGTGCTGATGGGGATAATCGCCATAGGGATGGATGTGTTCATGGCTGTGGACCTGCTTCTGTTCACAACGTTGCAGGCTGCCATCCTGGACGGTATAGAGTGTCGTACAGGTGGCGGCCAGGAAGTCAAGATCGTGGGAGATGATGATGTGGGCAAGATCCAGCCCCCTCAGGATCTCTATCAGGCGTTCCCGAGTGGCAGGATCCAGGTTGTTACTCGGTTCGTCAAGGAGGAGCAGTTGTGGTTTCATGGCAAGTATCGTAGCCAGGGCCACCAGTTTTTTTTCGCCCCCGGAGAGATTATGTGTGATGCGCCCCTCAAAATCTTTCAGGCCAAGCTGTTCCAGGGTCTGGACGGATACATCACGGGCATCATCAGGGGAAAGACCAAGGTTTAATGGTCCAAAGGCCACATCCTCAAGAACTGTGGGCGAGAAGAGCTGGTCGTCTGAGTGTTGGAACAGGAAGCCCAGTTTACGCCGCAATTTTTTTATATCTCTGGATTTTGTAACAGCATTGCCTTCAAGAAGTATTGTTCCGCTGTCCGGCTTTAACAGCCCCATGATAAGCTGAAAAAGTGTTGTTTTACCGCAGCCGTTGGGGCCTATCAGTCCAACATGCTCACGATTTATACTGAAGTTGATGTCCTGCAGCAGGGACGCAGATGTTCCGGGGTGAGAATAACTGATATTGCATAGTCTAAGGAGTGGTGGTGTTTCGTAATTCATGGAAACACTATACAGGATTATTCAGGGAAAACCCAGCGAGAATAAGGCTTATAAGGAGCAGGCTAGCCAGCAGAAGATAGTCGCTCTTTCTCAGCTGTGGTTGTTTGAGTGGAATCAGGCGGCCATCAAAGCCACGCAAGATCATAGCCTGATGAACCCGTTCTGCACGGTTCCAGCTCTTAACCAGTGTCATGCCAAAGAGATGGCTGTAGGTACGGTAGGTGTGCAGGGAATTTGAAGGTGTAAACGCCCTCAGTTGTGCTGCCCGGTGCAGTCGCAGGTATTCCTGATGGATGACAAAGAGCTGACGGTAGGAAAAGAGGAGGAGAAATACCAATTTGCGTGGTAATCTTAGTCTTTCAAGGGCATGGCCCAGACTGACCGTACTGGAGGTCGCGAGGAGGGCCAGGAAACAGAAGAGGATTCCGTTGGTCTTTATGGCGATAAGACAGGCTATACGCATTCCATCCAGACTGATTTGGAAGTACTGCAGTTGGACAATATCTGCTCCGCCATAGGTGAGCGGCAGGGAGAACAGGAGAAAAAGGGTGAATATATTCACCGTTGCAATCCGTTTTAGAATAAGTCCGGGGGATGGTCGTGAAATCAAGAGCAGTAGCGATGTGAAAAGAAATCCAATCATGGCCACTGCAAATGAAGTCGTTGTGGCAAGAACCAGGCTGAGCACTGTTCCGCCAATGACTTTTACTCGTGCATCACTGCAGTGAAAAAGAGTTGAGCCAGAACTGAAGGGCTCGGATATCATGTCGTGGTATTGTGGGGATTGCGGCGGTATCGAAACCAGGCAGCAAGTCCCGCAAGTCCGAGCAGGTATCCGATACCACCCATGATGTCAAGAAACCCCGGCTTTCTCTCTTCAGCCATGGCCAAGCTTCTCTTTATGGGAGCAAGTTCCTGTTTAAGCAACTCTTCCATTATCCGTTTCAACTCCTGATTGTCTGATACGGTTGATACTGTTTTTTTAGAGCTGAGAGGTTTCTGTTTCGGCTGGACGGTTTTTTCGGGTATGTGTTCGGGGAGATACTCACTTGCAGGAACCAGCCACTGGTTCTGGTGACCTTCACTTCCGGTGACCACAATGAGAAGATCCATGGCTTCATTCCTGGCCTGTGGTGGGATGGTAAAACTGAAAATTCCTTTTTTGTCACCCTGTCCTGTGAGCAGTACCGTGCCGGAGTTTTTGTCTTTTACGGTAATGGATCCGTTAATCAAAGGGCGTTTTCCTGAAAAACTGGCCTCAACGGTGATGGTGTTTCCTGAAACCCATGCAAAGACGTGGATTTTATGTGCAAATACCTGTTGCGGGAGAAGGAAAATCCCGCTAAGAAACATGGTTATGGTCAGCAATCGTGTTGGTAAGTTCATTGTGGTGATGTGGTCAAAGAAAGAATTTCAGGTTGTACCCGCACGAGAAAGGTGACGACGAACATGGTTATCAATCCCTCAACAATCATGACAGGAAAATGGCTTGCCAGTATAAGGCTTGCGACTTTAAGAAAGCCCTGGTCTGAGAGAAAGAGTGCTCCTGCCATGAGAAGCGCTGAAAAAAACATGGAGCAGAACCCGGCAAGGAAACCTGCCGTCATCTGTTGTTTTCTGGTGCCCAGTAGCATGGGGTGAAGAAGGAGACCGCAGAGTACTGCAGGTCCTGCGATGTTGAGTCCGTTGGCCCCCAGCACAATTATACCACCATATTGGAAAAAAATGGCCTGGAGGAAGAGGGCGACAATAATAGCAGGGAATGCTCCCCAGCCAAGGATCAGCCCCAATAGTCCACCGAGAAGCAGATGCACAGAACCGGGGCCAATGGGAACATGAATAAGGGAGGCCACAAAAAATGTGGCTGAGAGCAGGGAAACAGTCATGATGCGATCGTAATCAAGCTTTTTCAACCCAACTGCTGTACCCATGACGGTGAGCACAGCACTCCCTGCGAGAACGGGTGTACTTAAGATTCCTTCTGAAATGTGCATGGCGGTTATTTTCTGAAATCAGTGCAAATCTTTCCCGGTGGAACTCATGGAGAGACTCCCATTTCGTACACCTCGTAGAGCCGTGAGACTGTCAGCAAGCCTTCGAACCTCACCAGCCTTGCCACGGACAATAATAACTTCAAGGCAGTTGTGGTGATCCATGTGGACATGGGTGGTGGAGACGATCTGGTTATGGTAATCATGTTGCAGTTCAGTCACCTTCTCCTGCAACTGGTGCTGATGATGGTCATATACAAGTGAAATTACGCCCATCACCGCCTTCTCCGCCTGCCACTCTTTCTCAATGATACGGCCCCGGATCAGGTCACGTAGAGCTTCAGAGCGGTTTTGGTAATGATGCTCCTTGATGAAATTATCAAAATCTTCAAGAAGAGTGTCTTCCATGGAGACTGTAAATCGCTTCAACATCTGTAACACCTTTTTTTTATTTGTGTTAATATAGCACCTGTCAAGAGAAAGGTCAACAGGCTTGTCACTAATTTGATTGTGAGGATATGGTATGGAGTTTTCGATAAAACCCATAGGGACGATTCATTCCTGTTATACAGAGAAGTTCGGCATACCAAGGCAACCCGGACTGGTTAAAAGTGCTCGTGGAAGCATTGAGATGTTACCACCCTGTGACCGGGAGGAGATGTTTAACGAACTTGAAAGCTTTTCTCATATCTGGGTCCAGTTTCAGTTCCATGAAGCTGTGTCTGACGGGTGGCGCCCCACTGTTCGTCCACCATGGCTTGGTGGCCAGAAGCGGGTAGGACTTTTTGCATGCAGGACTCCGCATCGTCCAAATTTCCTGGGGCTTTCTGTGGTTCGTCATCATGGGTTGCGACGGGAGAAGGGGAAGCTGCACCTTGATATTAGTGAGCAGGATCTCCTGCATGGCACGCCAGTTTTCGACCTCAAACCTTATGTCCCATACAGCGATGTTGTACCTGATGCCAGCAGTGGCTTCGCTCGTGTTACCACCAGGAAGCTGGCGGTGTTTTTCATTCCAGAGGCAGAGGAAAGATGTCGTTCTTATCGGGAGCGGACAAAGAGAAATCTGCGGGCTCTGGTGGTGGAAATTTTGTTACAGGACCCACGACCGGCAAGTCAGCGCGGCAGTACAAGGGAGTACGGAATGCTACTCTGGGATGTAAATATCCGCTGGAGGGCGAATGATGAAGGTTTTACGGTGTTCGCGGTGGAGGGGCACAGGGGCTGAATTTTTACGAGTCGGTCAGCATGTTACTAAAGGAACAATTATGAAACGGTCACAGATTCAGGTAGGGGAAAAATCTGCGATCAGTCCCCCATGAGATCGTCAAGGAGATTATCGAGTTCTTTCTTTTCAAAGTCAAGGGGGGTGTCCTTTGCAGGGGCTGGGTTGTTCTGTCCCTCTTCAAGTATATCTTCCGCGGAGATGTTTTCCTGGTGTAAATCGCTGTCTTCAGGGCAGGGCGTTTCTGTTGCAATATTCCAGTCGGCAAGGCTGTTGATGATGATGGTTCTTACAGCAGGCTTCTGCTCGGGGGCCAGGGTATCACAGAGTTCAGAGAAAAACATCTCAAAAGCTGCATCCACGGCCACTTTGAGGCTGTATATACGATTATTTTTGATTACAAAGTTGTTGGGGAACGAGCCGTCTGACTTAAAGGAATCGAGCAGGGTGCTGACAATGGATGCGTCCACTGTTTTTTCGATGTTGTCAAGAATATCATTGAACGCTTTGGTGTGATTTTCAATGATAATGCGTGATTCATTTTTGAGGTCAAGACCAACGGGTAAACCTTCCAGCTTGTCCATGAAGTAATCGATAAGATCTTCACGGATTATTTTTCCATGCTGGGAGGCAATTATCTGCATTTCTCCAACCTGCTGTCTGAAATCCTGAACAGCCTTCTTCAGGGCGAGATTCGTGGGCATATAGATCTGGTGAAAGGTCTTCATTCCTGCCCAGTAGTCTTTTTCTGCGTATAAATCAGCTGTTTCGGTGAGGCCACCAAAGAGATCGCCGGTAAACAGAACCTTCCGCTCCTCATCATAAAGAGCGCAGGCTCCCCGGAAATGAGCATAGGGCGTGGGGATCAGCCGTAACTGGTGGCCGGTTTTCACCTTGATTTTTCCGGTCTTGAAGTTCTCAGTGGCGATGAATTGTTTTTCTTTCAGTCCGTAAAAACGAACCAGGCGCCAGGTATCTTCAGACGTGACAATCTGAAGTTTAGGAAAGTGACGCTGGAAGTACACTGTATTGATGCAGACATCAGGATCCTGGTGATTGAGGTAAACAAGATCAAGGTTGTAATCAGCGCCGAGGACCTCCTCGATCTTGCCAGCTATGACATTGAAGTCCGGACTTGGTCCAGGATCTATCAGGAGATTAAACTGTTTCCCGTTACCTCTGAAAATCCGTAAATAGGCATTACTTTCAAAATTTTTCTCTGTTCTATTGCCTATCCAATAGATATCTTGGGCAATTTCTACTGGTCCGGAGTAATCGGGTTGCGAGGAGGTCATGATTCTTCCTATTCAATGGTGTGTGAAAAAAAGTGGTATTTATTTCTGAGAATAGGAATTACACATTTAGAGGGAATTTGTCAATTAGTTCCTTATCCTTCATGGCCAGGGGAATCTGCACTGATGTCCCCCGGTTCATGTCTTCTGGTATTTACCTACCGTTCCATGTAAGCATCCATATACGTCCAGAGAACTGCCCCCTGCTCAACATCTTTTTCCTCTCCCTGGGGGTTTTTGAGTTTGTAGTCTGCGGTGCTTAGTGCTGAAAATCCCCACCAGCCTGGCAGAGGGCAGGTAAAGCTGAAGACGCCCTCTGAATCGGCTTTAATAACCTGAGTTATGTGGAGATCACTGGGTGCTTCATACTTCTGACCCTTGTTATAAAGTTCCACTTCAACTTCAGCGCCAGGAAAAGGTTTGCCGTTAAGAAGTACCTGACCGCTGAAACTGTTTCCTGCATAATTACCAAAGGGTCGCAGGCGGGGTACTATTTCTGTGGGAAGTCCCACTGGCTGATCCCAGCCATCTTCTGAACCAAATGCAGGAATAATTACCTTGGTGTAATGGATGATGGAAAGATCCTCACTTGGTTCCCAGTAAGGGACAGGCTCCATGACAAAATGATAGACTCCGGGACGTTTTACCTTGTAATCGCTCTGCCAGGCCAGGTGATCCATAACTTTAGTCTCCTGGAGGTTTGGGAGCAGGTCTGTTGTTTGTCCATCTTTCATCACATAGAACCTGGCGGGTTTGGTCATATCCATGCCAATTTCTTCAAAGGGATGGGAAAAAGAAAGCGCAAGTTCGACAGTGCGCTTCTCCGGGGTAACTCGTGGCTGATCTGGAATAATCATTCCAAAGTGAGCTTGACTCTGATTGGCAGTTGTGAGCAGTGCGAGTGCAGCAAACAGACCGATAGATAATCGTTTCATGGCATTGTCCTCAAGGGTAGTATGTTTTGTGGTGCGTTAGTGTAACACGAAAAATAAAATGGTGTTACACTAACGCACCACAAAAATGATGTCAAGCAATGTTGAGGTGTTTTTTTGTATTTTCAGGGTGACGCCATTCTGAAAATTGTATAAATGAGATAATGATGACGTCGTAAAAACTCTTTATCTGCTTCGTTGGGCCCTTGGGATGCACCTGACATTTTTCGGAGTCTGCGCATACCTACTTAGCCATCGGCTATGTGATCTTTTTATGAGTTTGTCAGATAGTGAGTATAATGACACATCATTGAACTACTTTGTTCGTCATCACTGACAGAGGTGCCCAGATGCCACTTGATAAACTTCGTACTAATAGTGCTGTTGCTGAAAAACGACTCTTGCATGTCGGTATTGTTGGAGGCGGTCATGGATGCTATGAACTCCTGAAACTTTTCAATAATTATCGGCCCAGGCATCTGGCTGTCACGGTTGTCGGGATAGCAGATCCCTGTCAGGATGCAATTGGCCGTTTATACGCTGAGCATAAGAAAATCCCGACTTTTGATGACCTGACAACACTGTTGGAAATCTCCGGCCTGAATTTGATTATTGAACTGACTGGGAAGGATACAATCCTTGAAGAAATTTTCAGAAAGAAGAACCTTGGAACCAAGGTTCTGGATCATCTGGGAGCACAGTTTTTATGGGAAATTATAAGTATTCAGGAAGAAAAACTTCACCTTGAGCAACGAGTTGCCAATCTGGATACTATGACAGCAGTTGGTGAAATGGCTTATCGACTGACCCATGAACTCAGGAATCCGCTGCTAATAGCTGGTGGAATCATTCGACGAACTATGATCCGCGCGGATCTGCCCCACAGAGTGAGGAAACATCTCAAAAAGGCTGCTGGGTCTATTCGGGAAATGGAAACCGTGGTATCCGACATCTGTGATGTGGTCCGACCCATGAGTCCGAACTTCAAACTGGTTGATCTTAATACATTCTTTGAAGACTTTTGCAAGGCTGCTCAGCTAGAAGCACGATTCGTTAACTCAGGATTTTCCTGTCGAGTTGAAGAGGATCTTCCGGAGATTGTCATTGACCCTTCGTTGCTGCGGCAGGTCATGTGGCATATACTTGAAAACTCCTTTGACGCTGCGGCAGGAGAGGAGATGCAGATCGAGTTACGAGTGCTACTCTGTTACGATTATTTGCTTATTCAAATTAAAGATGACGGAGGGGGGTTTTCAGGGATTTCTTCACAGGCTGCTCTGGATCCTTTTGCGAGTACCAGGTCAGGACGAATGGGGTTGGGGTTAGCCCTTTGCCGACAAATTATATCGGATCACAACGGGACGATGGAGCTTTGGAATAATATACGTGGCGGTGTTACTGTGACACTCAGTATTCCAACCATCCTGGCATTGGACGTTCATGACGGACTGCAATCCCAGCCAGATAGTGCCTGGCAATAAGTTGGCCTTTTTCCAGGCGTCTTACATCTAAAGTTTTTCGGGGTCTGCGTTTAGTTGTAGGCCCATTCTGGATTTGACTTTTTTTACAAGACTATCATCATTAGTGGTGTGTATATCTGATTTCCAATTAGTAAATCCCGCTTCCCTGAGAATCCATAGCTCTTAAATCATGGACAATATACTATGTGTTTTGTATGGGCCTTTTCTGGATAATTTCAGGACAGGAAAGACTTTTTTTTAATACTGCTGCTATTAACAGATAGGAGATGCTGATGCTGGTCACAAATGAAGATTTTCCTAAATTCGACACTTGAACAGCGCTACAATACTCAACGCATTGGAAAACATGGAAAAATAGGTATTTTCACCTATTTTATTTTACCACAAGGTGTGGTCAGATGGTATTCGTTCACTGAAACAAGATTACCGGTGGGCGGAGGAGTTATCTGTATGGATACTTCTATTATCTGGATAAAAACACCAGGGGGGAAAATGAAAAAGACATTTTTAAAAAGTGCATTGTTGGCAGTTGCAGGTATTTCCATGTTGGCTGGTAACGCTTGGTCACTTACACTTCCAGCGACGCCGGAGTTACAAGCAGCACTGGATGAGCGAACAAACGATGGCTCATCGTCAATTGATGTGTACAGTGATATGTTGGGTGATATTTCAGATTCTGTATGGGAGTTCACCGCAAGCTCGACGGGTGGAGTGACCTTACTTTTTGAGTTTAGCGGTAATGCTATGAACAATACTTTTGGTCACTGCTGTCCCAACGTTTTTTATAGTAGACAGCGTAACTTGTTAATTTATTAAACTATTGACGACAAAATGCCTGTTTTCGACTTGAAATTAGACTATCCTCAAAATTTACCAAATTTTGAGCG
>Ga0256840_1002000_pt1 | contig 18390 bp, 18 predicted proteins | sample 355202metaG_FD_185969 | JGI IMG/M metagenome (GOLD analysis project Ga0256840, IMG submission 185969) | Hydrothermal vent microbial communities from Mid Atlantic Ridge, Atlantic Ocean - 355-202 | ecosystem: Environmental > Aquatic > Marine > Hydrothermal vents | place: Atlantic Ocean: Mid...
GAGAGGCAGGGATTCGAACCCTGGGACGGTTTAACCCGTCGCCGGTTTTCAAAACCGGTACTTTCGGCCACTCAGTCACCTCTCCACTTCCCACTAACTTCTGGGAGCGCGTAGGATAATAAAAACCGAAGGATGATGCTAGTAAAATATGACAATTTACTGAAATATCCTCATTTAAAATACAAAACATCAAAAAGCAGGGGGGGTGACAAATTATTTAATGAGGCACGGATTAAGTCCAATTATTTTTAGCTTGCCAAATCTACTGATATTTTCCATGAAGATCGGCGCATAGAATGACTATTACGACTCACTTCGTGAAAAATAGGGACAAAATTTTCTGCGATAAATTCTAATCGACTTGATCAGAGCTTCCTTAACGCTGTACGACGAGTATTTCTGGGTTGTATCTTGTGAGTGCATACTGGATTTCATCAGCATCGTATAAGCGGTTGTTGCCTCCTTTGATGAAAGAGTCGTGTATTTCGTACATGAGTTTATTGCCAATTTGTTTATATCCAACGATAACTAGGAAGTGCCCCCAACCTCCAGGTAAGGGGAATGTGAAGTAGGGTTTGCCGGTGTATTTGCCTCTAGATAGGTTGTTCATATTGACATTAATAACGACAGCATCATTATTATCGAGTTGATTTTTTATGGTGTATTTGTTTTGTACTTTTAAAGAATAATGTTTAATTCTTTCATGGGTAAAAAACTTTTTTAGATCACTCATTCTCCACCAGCGATTACTGCTCTGGTTCTTTTGAGTGGAGCGACGAGCATACTGAATATTTTGGCTTAGGTTGTTTGTTAATGAATTTCGTTTGCTAAACTTGGTGAGCATTAGGGCGGCTATCGGCCCGCAGTTGCTAAGATCACCAGGGTTTTTGGTGATATAGATATCCCCAAAAGGATCAAGTGATTGGGCATTTGCTAGATTGACTGGTAGTAAAGAGATAAATAGAAATGTGAGACACAATTTGACGGTAGTATGCATAATAGCTCCACGGTTAATTAGTTAAAAGTGGACCTATTTTTGTTATTTACATTGGGTCATTTGTTTGATTTGTAGGTAAGACAGAAGTTATAAATACTTCTTTAATGTCTTGGATATAGTATAAAAAAGTAACACTTTGAAAAGCAAACTGTTCTGATAAACGGCATATTTTTTAACGTTTTTTTATTCAAATGTTAGGCGTAATCCAAAGTGATCTGATGCTATTTGGTTTATTTCAGTAATTTTATTTTTACCAAATGTTTCAAATTTTTTGATTGTTAAGTTGTTATACCAAATCCTATCGTAGCGGGCTTTATAGGTTTTATGTTGCCATGTGGTTTGGTGTTTTTTATTGGCGCCTGTTATCTCCCAAGCATCGTTTGTTTTTTTGGGGTTTAAACTTTCCCATTCTGTTTTTCTTAAATTAGTATCGCCTGCAAAAATCACCGCTCCTTGTTGGCTATTCATTTGTTCTAGGATACTTTTTGCTTGATCTATACGCATTTTCTCGCCTGATTTTTGGCTTTCTAAATGTGCTGTGAGAATGGTTAATCCGTCTATTGTGAGCGTGGATAGTCCTCTGCCTTGTTGGGTGTATTCAAACTTGGTGTAGTTGGCTGCGAGTATAGGCTGGCGTACTGCAATGACTTCAAAATAGGAGCGCTCACTAGGTTTTTGCGGAAATATGTTAAATCCTGCTGCTTTCAGATGTGGAATAATGTGTGCATGATAGGTGCGTTCTACAACTTCTTGTAATACGACAATATCGGGGGTGTTGGGTTTAAAGTTGGGTGTTGTGGCGGCTTTTTCGATGGGTACGCCAAGTAATATATTGAACATGGCGGCTTCTGTTCGCACGTCTAGGTGTTCATCTTCTAGTCCATTTAGGTTCCATGTGACTAGTTGCATGGTTATTTACTTTCGATTTTTTTATCGACGATGTTTTTTAAAGCTATTAAAAACCCCATGCCTAAAAAGGCACCTGGAGGGAGTATGGCAAGTAGTAAACCTTTGTAGTCGTCGAAGACTTTTATGCTCCAATCGGATGCTATAGGGCCAAACATGACGGAGGCATCGGAGAATAGTGTGCCGCTACCGATAATTTCACGCATCCCGCCTAATACGACTAAAACGAGTGTGAAGCCTAAACCCATCATAAAACCATCAAGTGCTGCGCGTGGTATTTTGTTGCGTGAGGCAAAGGCTTCGGCGCGCCCAATGATGACGCAGTTGGTAACGATTAGGGGGATAAAAATTCCTAGAATGTGATGAAGATTGGGTGTCATGGCAAACATGGTGAGGTCAATAATGGTTACTATGGAGGCAATCACTAGAACATAGTAAGGAATGCGGATTTCTTTGCGTACCCAGTTGCGTGTAAATGAGATTATGGTGTTGGATGCGGTGAGTGTAATGATGGTGGCTATGCCTAGCCCTAGACCATTGATAAAGTTGCCTGTTACGGCAAGTAATGGGCACAATCCCAGTAGTTGCACTAAACCTGGGTTATTATGCCACAGCCCATCCATAACAATTTTTTTGCATTCTTCGGGCGCGCAAGTTCCACCTTCGATTTTTGTATCTAGGCTGATTTCATTGTCTGTTCCGATTGCTGTATCCGTCATTTTTTACCTGCTTGAAAGATTTTTTGCATATTATCTTGGGCGTAGATTAGCGTGCTTTTTATGGCGTTTACAATAGCGCGTGGGGTAATAGTTGCACCAGTAAATTGATCAAAATCACCGCCATCTTTTTTAACTTGCCAGCCCTGTAGGTCATTTGTATCGAGTGATTTGCCATTAAAAGCTAAAACCCAGTTACTTTTTCTGGTTTCCATTTTGTCACCTAAACCTGGTGTTTCTTTATGATCTACTATACGTACACCTGCTATTTTGTGATCATCTGCATTTATACCAATAAGTACTTTGATAGCACCACTGTAGCCTTTTAATGTAGTGACTTCAAATATGGCAGTAGCGGGTTTTCCTTTGAGTGTTGCTAAATAGACCGGTGTATCTGTTGCAAAACCCGTGTCACTTGCTTGCAAGAGTATTTTACTTTTTGTTAGGTCATTATCGTAACGATCTGCTGGAATAACTTCGTTTAACGCTTGCAATAACATCATTGCTTGATTTTCAATAATTTTATCTTTGGTGAGATTATTGGTTAGAGAAACCAATACGACACTAATCAATGCAAAAAATGCCAGTGATAGCCCTGCTTTTTGCATGGCAATAAAATGTCGTCTCATTTGTTGACCCCCTTTTTGTGTGAAGGTTTTTTACCATGGCCATAAACGCGTGGCTGAGTGTAATAGTCAATCATAGGAACGGCCATATTCATAATTAATACGGCAAAGGCGATGGAATCGGGATAGTTTCCCCATACGCGGATAATATAAATAAAGAAGCCAATACTTGCACCGTATATGATTTTTCCTAATGGTGTTGTGCTTGCAGATACGGGATCGGTTGCGATGAAAAAGGCTCCCAATATAGTTGCACCACTAAAAATATGCAGTATTGGACTACCATAGCTTTCGGGTGAATAGAGATACATAAGCCCTGAAAATAGACCAAGTGTTACGAGTATCGAAGTAGGAATTTGCCAATGGATAATCTTTTTATAGAGCATCCATAAGCCACCCATTGCAAAGGCGAGACTGATGTATATCCAACTATTAAGAGCATTAGAAAAGTCTTTTTGTTGGGCTATTTCAGCATAACTTGTTGCACCCGCGCGTAGTCCAGTTTTTACTGCATCGAGTGGTGTTGCCATGGTTATGGCATCCCAATCTGGTGGGGGGGTAATCCCTAAGGTGGTTTGAAGGCTTTCTATAAATCCTGGTAGTGTGCTCCCTAGCTTGCCTGCTTCTATCCATTGGCTTAGTTCAAATGGAAATGAAACGATCAATACAGCAAAGCCAATCATTGCGGGGTTAAAAGGGTTGTAACCTAAACCACCATAAAGATGTTTGGCAATTATTATGGCAAAGAATATGCCGACAAATAGAATCCACCAAGGTAATAATGGCGGCACTGAAAGGGCTAAAAGCCAAGCGGTGACAACGGCACTAAGGTCACCGATAAAGGGAAGAATAGGTCGTTTGCGAGCGAATAATGCGATTGCTTCAAGTGCTACAGCAAAAATAATCGCAAGAATGATATTAATTAATACGCCCCAGCCGTAGCTATATATCATGACTAATGTGCCAGGTATTAGGGCAAGTATAACTTGGAGCATTACCGTGCTCACATTGCTATTACTGCTAAAAAAGGGCGAGGTATTGGTTTTAAACTTCATCTTTTTTTACCTCTTTCTCTTTATTACTAGCATCACTGATTTCTTTTACGGTGTTTTCTTTTTTAGTTTTATCAGTAGTCTTTTTTTCTTGTTCTCGTTGTTCTTTTTTGGCTTTTGCGCGTGCCATTGCGGCTTTTATCGCATCGGCTTTGCTATCAGTCTTGGCTCCATTATTTTTGTCACCATTTTTTTTAGCATTTGCTTTTTTCTTTTGTAGCGCGGCTTTGTGTGCTGCTCGTTTTTCTTCACGTTCTCGTTTTTCACGTTCTTTTCTAAAAAGCAAAAACTCATGTCGCTCACGCGAGAGATTTGCTTTTTCTTGGGCAATTTTTTGGTCACGAATTTCATTTTTTGCAAAACGATAATAATCGACTAACGGTATGTGGCTTGGGCAAACATAGCTACAACATCCACATTCTATACAATCATTTAGAAAGTGTTGTTCTGCCTTTTCTAGGTCTTTTGCGCGTATGTGCCAGTAGAGTTGTTGGGGTAATAAATTAACGGGGCACGCATCCATACATTTTCCACATCGGATACAGGGCAGGGTTGGCTGATTCGCAAATTCTGAATTTGATTCGCGTAGTGCCGTTGTTGAGGTAAATAATGCGCAGTTTGTTGCTTTTGTAATGGGTGGTTTATCATCGGGTAAAGCAAAGCCCATCATTGGACCGCCCATTATGAGATGATCTGCCATTTTGGTATAGCCACCTGCTTGTTCGGCTAAAAAACTAAAAGGTGTCCCATTGAGTGTTTCAAAATTTTGTGGATGCTGAATACCTTTACCGGTAACCGTTGTAATCCGTGAGATGGTAGGAATGCCATCTACAATAGCTTGATAGATACTATAAATCGTACCTACATTTTGTCCTAAAATTCCAGCATTTACAGAGCGTGTACCAGAGGGAATTTCAATACCTGTTAATATTTTAGTGAGTTGTTTTATATCGCCACTCGGATAAATGGTTGGCACGTTGATAACATTTATATTCGGGTCATTCTCGCAGGCTTGTTGCATAGCCTGAATAGCTTCTGGTTTATTATCTTCAATGCCAATTAGGCATTTTTTGGGGTTTATCATGTGTTGCACAATACGAATACCTGCAACAATTTGGGCACTTTTCTCGCGCATTAACATGTCATCACAGGTTATGTAGGGTTCGCATTCAGCCCCATTTATGATGAATGTATCAATTTCGTTTTGTTCAGCGCCTTCAATTTTTACAGAGGTTGGAAATACTGCACCACCTAAGCCTACAATGCCAGCCTCTTGAATGCGCTTTAGGAGCAATTCAGGTTCTACGTCATTATAGCTTTCATAGGTGGAATATTTTCCTGATTGTCCCCAGTCGTCTTTGCCGTCAGTATCGATGACGATTGAAAGGCCTTTTAGTCCTGAAGGATGTGGTAGCACAAGTTCTTCAATAGCGCTAATTGTGCCTGAAGTAGATGCATGAATATTAGCACTTATATGAGCATTGGCTTTGGCGACAAGTTGTCCTTTGTATACTTTATCTCCAACAGCAACAAGGGGTTCGGCAGGTGAGCCAATATGTTGTTGAATGGGTAAAATAATTTGTTTAGGAATACCTGCACGTTTAATGGGATGCTGTGTGGATTCTTCTTTATGAAAAGGAGGGTGTACGCCACCATGAATTTTCCATAATTTGTAGGAGGTGTTTGTACTCATTCCTGATCATCCTCGATTAAAGTCATGGGAATCACAGGATAGGTTTTTTCTGTGGGTATGGGCTTTTTCCACTTCCAGTTATCAACGGTGGTTTTTATGGGTACCATGATGATACAGTCAACAGGGCACGGTGGTATGCATAACTCACAACCTGTACATTCAGATGCAATAACCGTGTGCATTTGTTTTGCCGCCCCAATGATGGCATCAACTGGACAGGCTTGTATGCAAAGTGTACACCCGATGCAGTCTTCTTCAATTATATAGGCAACTTCTGGTTGCTCTGGTGTTTCTCCCGCTTCTTCATCTAACTCCATAGGTTCAACATCGAGTAGATCTGCTAATGCTAGGATAGTTGTTTCACCACCAGGAGGGCATTTATTGATGGGTGCTTCTCCTTTGGCGATTGCTTCGGCATAGGGGCGACAACCTGCATAACTACATTGTCCGCATTGTGTTTGTGGCAGTAAACTATCAATTTGGTCAGAGAGTGGGTCGCCTTCAACCTTGAAACGTATAGAGGCATATCCCAGTACTAAGCCAAAGAAGGCAGCTAAGCCCACTAAAATGAGAATTTCTTCAATCATTATGCTGCCTTAATAAGTCCTGTAAAGCCCATAAAGGCGAGTGCCATCAAACCTGCAGTAATCATACCTATAGCATTGCCCTGGAAGGCATCAGGGATATCAGAGGCAGCTAGTCTCTCGCGCATTGCGGCAAATAGCACTAACACTAAGGTAAAGCCGATTGCGGAGCCAAAACCATAAAGAGCCGATTCGATAAAACTGTTTGATTGCTGTGTATTGAGGAGTGCGACACCTAATACAGCACAATTAGTGGTGATTAATGGCAGGTAGATGCCTAAAACATTGTGTAACAGTGGGCTGGTTTTATGCACGACTAATTCGGTGAAACCTACAATAGCGGCGATCACTAAGATAAAGCTTATGGTACGTAAATATTCCAATCCAAAAGGTTGGAGTAAATATTCATACACAAGAAAGCTAGAGATAGAAGATAGCGTAAGGACAAACGTTGTGGCTAAACCCATGCCCATTGCAGTTTCAAGTTTTCGTGAAACTCCCATAAATGGGCATAGTCCAAGAAACTGAGATAAAACAATATTGTTGACCCAGATGGTGCCGATAATAATGAGGATGTATTCAGTCATAACTTATAATGAAAAGTTGAAAATGCAAATAGTGCATTTTGACATAGAAAAAGAGGCTAACCTAGTTGATTTTATCTGTGAAAGCTATAAAACCTACTATTTTAGTTGGTTATTTTCTGCTTACGGTACTATTTCTTCAGAATATAAAAAATAAAGCGAAAAAGACTTGATATATATTAGAAAGTAACGATATACTTAAATCATCTGGTCAACGCGTTTCCTCTAATGGGTATAGGTGGAAACGGGAGCAGATTATCATACCCTCCTAGCGGTTTAGCGCTCCTTCGGGAGCGCTTTTTTCGTTTTAGGGCTATCTACTTTGTCTCCCTATGATTTACAAAATGCCAAAAAACAGGGGGGGTGACAAATTTAAGCCCCTAACTCACCTAATGCTACTTTTCTTGAGGTTGCAAAGTCTGTTTTACCACTACCTAGTTTAGGAACAGCATTTACATTGATAAATGTAGAAGGGATCATTAATGGATTCATACCTGCATCAATAAGTGCTTTTTTGAGATTTTTTGCAGGTTCTTCACTAACGATTAGTAGAATAACTTTTTCACCTTTTTTGTCATCAGGGACATTCACCGCTACTAAATCAAGTTCATCATCAGCAAGAGCGCTGCGGATAGTTTCTTCTACAGCAGTGAGGCTGACCATCTCACCACCTAGCTTGGCAAAACGGGAGTAACGATCGACAATAATAAGGAAACCGTCACTATCTAAATGTCCTTTGTCGCCACTGTGATACCAGCGTTGACCGTCAATTACGCTAATGACCTCGGCGGTTTTTTCTGGGTCATTTAAGTATCCCTTCATGACTTGGGGGCCACCAATCAAGATTAAACCATCTTCACCCGTTTCAAGTTCTTCCATTGTATTGGGGTCAACAATACGAAAGCTGGTTCCAGGTAGTGCCATGCCAACACTGCCAAAACGATTTCCTAATTGTGGCTTCCAGTAATTGGTGTCCAATTCATCTGGGATATTTACACTGGCTACGGGGGAGGTTTCGGTAGCGCCGTAGCCTTCTAAGACGGTTTTATTAAATTTAGCTGTAAATGCATCACGTACTTTTGGATTTAGCTTTTCTGCACCTGCAATCACCATACGCAGTGATTTAAGCATTAAGGGATGTACCTTTTTATTCATGGTGTAAAGGCGCAAGAACGTGGATGTGCCAAATAATAAGGTTGCGTTATTTCGAGCAGCCCCTTTGGCTATGGTGAGGACATCAGTAGGGTCGGGGTGACAAACAATGGGAACACCTTCGGATAGTGGCATAAAAGTCGTTGCTAAAAGGCCAAATGCATGGAAAGTGGGTAGAGTAGACATAACGACGTCATTCTCGCGAGTATTAAGCATATCGGCTACTTGGCGTGAATTAGCCGCGATATTTCTATGACTAAGCTCAACACCTTTTGGTGTGCCCTCGCTACCACTGGAGAATAAAATAGCTGCTGTATCCTCTAGGTTTATGCGCTTTATATATATCCATTGTAATATTTTTGCTGGAAGTAACATTGCGGCCATTAAAGTAAACAGCATTTTAGCTTTTGGGAGTTCTTTCTTAAAATCCTCAAGGTATATCAGCTTTGTGTTTGGCAAGATCTCTTTAATTTTTATGCCACGATCATCAAGTTTCCTAATAAACTTTTTAGAGGTGTAGACGGTTTTTATTTTTGCACTTTTAATCGAGCCTTGCATCGCTTCAGCACTGGAGGTGAAGTTAAGGTTAACAACAGTTTTGCCGAGCGCTAGAACAGCCATATTGGTGATAGCTCCACCCACACTAGCAGGCACAAGTAAGCCAATGTTTTGTTCGGGACTCTTCTTGGCGATTAAGCCCGAAAAAGCAAATACGGCAGTAATAAATTTATGATGGCTGACAGGTTCACCAATAACATCGGTTGCCGCCATACGAAAACTCATACGTTTGGCTGTTTTTAACCAAGAGACAGGGATAGGATCTAAGGTTTTTGAGTAAGACTGCCAAGAGGTAAATGAAAGATCAAATACGCGACGCTTTAGTTGATCAGGGGTGGTATCGGCTGGCATAGGCTTGCCAAAAGCAACAATAATGTCACGCTTAAAACCAGATTGTCGTGCTTCTTTTAAAAAACCACTAGAGCGTGAAAAGCGACTTCCCCAAAGACCATGAAGATAAAAAGGTACAATTTTTGCCTTGGTATCTTTTATTGCAAGTTGGTAGCCTCGTTTAAATTCTGATAATTGTCCTGTACGGCTGATAGTCCCTTCAGGAAATAAACAAACAGCTTTACCTTCTTTTAGTAAGCCATTGATTGTATCCAATGATGACGCGCTACCACCACTGGCAATGGGGATTGCACCAAACAGTTTTAATATACCTTTTAAATACCAAAGCTCGTAATAACCACGCTCAATAACAAAGTTGAGTGGGCGCGGGCTGGCTATTTGTACGAGTGCCCAATCAACCCAACTAATATGATTGCCTAATAATAAAACACCACCTGAGTGAGGTAGATCTTCAAACCCTATTACTTTCATGCGGTAACGTGCCGCAAAAATACGTGCAATTATAAAACGTAATAAAGATTCAGGAATCTTTAAAATAGTGTAAATACTGCCTAAAAATGCAATCGTAAATAAGCCCCATAAAGTAATGCTACTATCAAATTGTTTAAACGCAAGGAAGCTACTAATCACTAAAAATAGTAGCATTATACTGAATTGAATTAAATTTTTAGAGGCAAGTATTCTACCTAGTTGGTTGTTTTTTGAATGGTATTGAATGAGTGCATTAAGTGGAACTATGAAAAAGCCACCCATAATACCGAGGAATAAAAAGTTGGCAGCCTGCCACAATGAAGAATCAAAAGTACGAATTAAGAGTAGGGATATAGTAACTCCGATCGCACCAACAGGAACTAGCCCTAATTCAATATGATTTCGTGAGACGCGACCCGCAGTTACAGAACCAATAATTAAACCAAGCCCTGAAAATATCAATAAACCTTTTAGAGCATCGATGCTCGTTAAGCCTAAATGTGCTTGAGCATAATTTGGGTAGGATAAAATAAGTATTTGAATGATTGCCCAGAATACAGCTAAGCCAAGTATGGAAAGCCAAATATAGGGGTGGCGCCTGATAATTTTAAAGGTACGTGCTTGTGTTCTTCCATGGAGATATTCGCGGTGACGAAAGCTCATCTTTTCTCTAGCTTTAGTCAGTTGTGGTAACTGATATGCAACCACTAACTCAATAATTGAGAGTATTATGAGTAACCAGCCTGCGGGAGCGATAATATTAACAAGTTGATTCGGATCAGCCGTTAAAGTAGTCGTATTTTTTATGAATATTTCAAAGAGTGAGTAAAATAATGAAATACCAAATAAGATTCCGAATACAGTAGCAACTTGTAGTAATCCGTTTGCTTGTGTTAAGCGACGATCACCCACTAGCTCTTTTAAATAGCCATATTTAGCAGGGGAGTAGAAAGCACTCTGTATACCAAGGAGAAAAGTAGCACCCATCGCAACCCAAAACCAGCCTTGGTAGTAACTTAGTGTGATAAAGGCACTAATACAAACGGATGCCCAAGCACTGTAACGCATTACTTTGTCTTTTGGATATTTATCAGAAAGAAAACCAGCAGGGGTAAACAAAAGAATAAAAGGGAGCAAAAATAAGCCTACAGTGATAGCACTGTAGAGTATTAGGTCTTGCCCTTTAAAGCTATTAAACAGGGTTTCCTGCATAATTATTATATGACCAAGGTCAATAAATACATTAAGAAAAGCGACGATTAAAAAGGTGAAAAGTCCCGTTACTTTCAATGCATTTTTCATATGTTTTCCTTGGTGTATTTTAAGGGCTGATTTTTTGTTTAATAAGTTTAGCATGGTTTTATTAAGCTGTGATTTACAGGAAGATTAAATACTTACCAATGCTGTATTTTTGTTCAGCTTAAGTTTAGGCTAACTATTGTAGAGTTGGACAATATCAATAGTTACAGAAGCTACTCATGGTTTCAAGATGTAGCTAAACATAAAATAATGTAAAAAAGAATTAAAGGGGAGAAGGTTTCATGGGAGATATTATAGGTTCAATGGGGATTATGGCCATTCCTTTAGTGCTTAGTTCTATTGTTGCAATAGTTGTTATTTTAAATTTATTTCTAACACTTAAAAGAAGCAAAGTAATTCCTGACGGTATTGCTGAAACTGCACAAAAATTGGCTAAGTCCGGTAAAGTTACTCGTGCTCATATAGAAAAAATTCGTGAAGGTTCTTTATTAGGACGTGTATTGGCAACAGGTTTAGAAAGTTCTGGCCAACCACGCCATATAATGAAAGAAAATATTGAAGAGTCCGGTCGACATGTTATCCATTCAATGGATAAATATATGACAACTTTAGGTACAGTAGCCGCAATAGCACCTTTATTAGGTTTGCTTGGTACGGTTGTTGGTATGATTGAAGTCTTTAGCGTAATAACAGCTCAAGGTGTTGGTAGCCCAACAGAATTAGCAGGTGGTATTTCAAAAGCTTTAATTACTACGGCAGCGGGTATTATTATTGCAGTACCCGCATTAATTTTTCACCGTTATTTTCGTGGAAAGATTAATGACTATGCTATAGAAATGGAAAAACAAGCAATTAAATTGATAAGTGCAACACAAACACCAAAGCCAGCACCTGCACGTAGACCTACAGCTCAGCCAAAGCCACAAGCTAGAAGACAGACCCCAAAAGGTCAGGCGGTGGCCTAAGATGAATTTTCGAAAAGGTTTAAGCGATGATGTGGAGGTTAATCTCACTCCCTTGATTGATGTAGTATTTTTATTGTTGATTTTTTTCATGGTTACAACAACGTTTGATCGTGATGCAAAAATTAAAATTAATTTACCGACTACTTCAAATGCCGCAACTACACCTGCAAAAAGTGACACACTTGAAATACTTATTGATAATCAGGGTAAATATTTTGTGGACGGTAGAGAGATTCTCAATAATAAACCCGAGACACTATTTAGAGCGGTTAGTCAAGTACTTGATAATAAAGGTAAAAATCCACCCTTGGTCATTAGTGCTGATGCAAATGCAAACTATCAGTCAGTAGTGACAGCTATGGATATAGCTGGACGTTTAGGGTTAACTAATTTTTCGATGGCGACTACACAGTCTAAGAAAAAATAGAGATTCCTTAAGATGAAAAGCCCTAGACGCTATTTAGTTTCTAGGGCTTTTTTATGTTTAGTACCTTAAAAGTTTAGTATGTTAAAATTATTTATACTATTTTGAAACTGAGGTTTCTTTTTGTCTATACGTTCTTCTTTATCAAAATCATCTTCCCATGAGACGTTAACACCTACTGATGGCTATGAAATTTATAAACGTCTAGCGGCCTATGCCCTTAAGCATTGGCGCTATTTGATTCTTGCCTTGATAGGTTTAGTGATTGCAGGTTCAACAGTTCCATTATTTGCTCTTTATATGCAGCCTTTGCTTGATGGAACGTTTATGGAGAAAGATCCAGAGACAATAAAATGGGCACCTTTTGCTTTATTAGTCATTTTTTTGCTGCGTGGTATCGCAAGTTTTATGTCGAGTTATTCAATGGAATGGATAGGGCGTTCTGTTGTTAAAGAGATACGTTCTGAATTGTTTTCTCGACTACTACGCCTACCAGTATCTTTTTATGATAGGAACAATTCAGGACAATTAGTCACTCGACTTATTTATCATGTTGAACAAGTATCGGTTGCGGCCACTAAGGGTTTAACAGTTCTAGTGCAAGATAGTGTGATTGTAATAGGCTCTCTTTTTGTCATGTTTTATTACAGCTGGGAGCTAGCACTTATTGTGCTTTTTGCAGCCCCTATAATTGCAGGCTTGATCGCTTATATTTCTAAGCGCTTTCGAAGATTAAGTAAACAGATTCAAGATCAAGTGAGTGAAGTCACCCAAATCAGTAATGAGGCAATATCAGCTACACGAGAGATTCGTATTTTTGATGGAATTGATTATGAGGCCAAACGTTTTGAGGATGTGAATGAAAAAAATCATAAATCCTATATGAAGCGCATAATCACAGAACGTCTAAGCATGCCCATTGTTCAGTTCGTTATGGCAGCAGCATTAGCCGTAGTTGTCTATTCTGCTACCCAGGGGGCATTATTAGAGAAATTTACCCCTGGTCGTTTTATGGCATTTATGACAGCGATGATTGCTTTATTTGATCCGCTAAAGCGCCTTACAAGTGTAAATGCAATTTTGCAGGGTGGAATTGCTGCTGGAGAAAGTATTTTTTCTTTATTGGATGAATCTACAGAAAAAGACACAGGTACTCAAATACTTAAAAGAGCAAAAGGTAATTTTGAATTTAAGGGTGTAACCTTTAGTTACGCTAATGGTGGCAGGGATAAGCAAGATGATTCTACCGTCCTAAAGAATATTAGCTTTAGTGTTAAAGCAGGTGAGAAAATTGCGCTAGTTGGGCAATCAGGTAGTGGCAAAACAACATTGGTTAATTTGCTTCCACGTTTTTATGATGATTGGAAGGGGGGAGTTACCCTTGATGGATATCTTCTTCAAAATATCAAACTTACTAACTTACGTGAACAATTTGCTTATGTTGGGCAAGATGTGACGTTATTTAACGATACAATTCGCAATAATATTGCGTACGGGAGTATGCGTAATGCTAGTGATGCTGAAGTTAAATCTGCCGCAGAAGCAGCCTATGCGCTAGAGTTTATCGAAAAACTTCCCCAGGGTTTAGATACTCAAGTGGGTGAAAATGGTACCTTGTTATCAGGTGGACAAAAACAACGAGTTGCTATTGCTCGTGCTATTTTATCCAATGCGCCTATCTTAATTTTAGATGAAGCCACCTCTGCATTAGATACAAAATCAGAGCGACATATTCAAAATGCACTCGAAACACTCTTAGAAAATCGCACTACCTTTATGATTGCCCATCGTTTATCAACCATTGAAAAAGCGGATAAGATTTTGATGATGGAAGCAGGCAAGATTATTGAATCTGGCACTCATAAAGAATTATTGGCACGAAAAGGTGCTTATTCAAAACTGTATCACCTTCAATTTTCAGATGGAAAATAATCACTCAAACAAGGATATTAAGAGCATAGAGAAGACATCAAAGCTTCAGCAATGGCTAGAAAATATCTGGTATAACAATGGCTCGGGTAAATTTTTATTAATACCCTTAACGGCACTATATTGTGCGATGAATAGTATTCAACGCTTTAAGTACCATAGTAATCAAACCAAATTACCACATCCCGTTATCGTAGTAGGCAATATCACTATAGGTGGAACAGGTAAAACTCCCTTGACGATATATATCGTTAAAACTTTACAAAAAGCGGGCTATAAACCAGCAATTGTTACACGGGGTTATGGAGGGCAATCAAGAGTTTGGCCTCAAAGTGTTACAGCAGAATCGGATCCAAAGTTGGTGGGTGATGAGGCTGTGCTTATGGCAAGAAGAACCAAAGTGCCTGTCTATGCGGGTGCAGATCGTTTGAGTTCTATTAAGGTTTTGACCGATGAACATGATTGCGATGTGATTGTGTCAGATGATGGAATGCAACATTATAAGCTTCCTCGTGATGTAGAAATTACAGTGTTAGATGGTGTAAGAATGCTAGGTAATGGTTGGTGCTTGCCAACAGGCCCACTACGAGAGAGAAAACAAAGACTAAAGACTTGTGATTTATTGGTTGTGAATGGTGAGATAACAGAGCAAAGGAAAGATGATTTGCTTGGATTGGATTTTTTCACGATGAATTTAGAGGGTACGACTCTCACTAATATCGTGACTCAAGAGCAACAAACATTCGAGAAGTTTCGTTCAAATAATAGTAGCGCAGCAGTACATGCAGTCACTGGTATTGGGAACCCCCAACGTTTTTTTCAAACATTAAAAAAGCAGGGTAAATTACAGATTCAAACACATAGTTTTCCTGATCATCATAACTTTACTGAGAGTGATTGTAAGTTTGATGATGATTTGCCGATTGTAATGACTGAAAAAGACGCAGTAAAATGTATGGGTTTCGCGACAGCTAACTTTTGGAGTTTGCCTGTTACAGCACAATTAGATCAAAGATTTGCAGAAATACTTTTAGGTTTATTGGAGTAGAGAGATCCTAAGTAATAATAGAATAGATAATAATTAGCCCAGCTAAATATCACTAATCCCTATTATTCAGATGCCGTAAAGATTATAAAAAGCCTATAATTTGTCACCCCCCTTCTTTTTAGGCATCTTGTATTTAATAGCTAGATATCTGTAAATTACAAAATGGCCAAAAAGAGGGGGGGTGACAAATTAGATATTATTAATATGGATTGTGTAGAAATTATGGATAGAAAACTGCTTGATATTCTCGTTTGCCCCATAACCAAAGGCCCCTTGATTTACGATAAAAAAAATAAAGAACTGATCTCACGCTCAGCTCGTTTAGCATATCCCATTGTTGATGGAATACCAGTAATGCTTGAAGAAGAAGCTCGTGTGTTAACAGCAGAAGAAGTTGAAAGATAGGAATAAACATGCCAAAAACTGTATTAGTTATCCCTTCTCGTTATGCATCAACCCGATTACCAGGTAAGCCTTTAAGGTTACTTGCAGGGAAGCCTATGATTCAACACGTTTATGAACGGGCTAAAGATGCACGTGTCGAAGTGGGTTTTGATGAAATTATTATTGCCACTGATGATGAACGTATCCAAAAAGAGTGTGAAATTTTTGGTGCAGAAGTATGTATGACTTCAACAAGTCATGAAACTGGTAGTGATAGATTAGCAGAAGTCGTTAAGTTGAATGGCTGGGCAGATGACACTATTGTGGTAAATCTACAAGGAGATGAACCGCTCACTCCAATTAATAATCTAAAACAAGTTGCAATTAACTTAGCAAATAACCCAGAGGCTTCAATTGCTACCTTGGCGACACCATTAAGCAGTGAAGCAGAATATAAAGACCCCAATGTGGTAAAAGTTGTTAGTGATAAAAATGGCATGGCACTTTATTTTAGTCGTGCATCTATTCCATTTCAAAGAGATGAGGGCTTACCCGCAAACAAATTTGCATTAAGGCATATCGGTATTTACGCCTATCGAGCTGGCTATCTAACAAGTTTTACTGATATGGAGCCGTGTCAAATAGAACAACTTGAAAAGTTAGAACAGTTACGCGCCATGTGGCATGGGGCAAAAATTCATGTGGCAGTGGCAAAAGAAGTGCCAGGGCATGGAGTGGATACGGAAGAAGATTTACTCGCGGTGGAAAAAATCCTGCTGAAATAGAAAACTTAAAACTAGTGCTTATTCAATATGATTTGTTGTATTGCTTGTGGGTAAATAGCATGTTCAACTTCATGCACGCGTTGGGCTAAAGACTCTTCTGTATCATTTTCTTTAATAGGTACAACGCCTTGAATAATTGTTTCACCTGAATCAAGTGCAGGCACAACATAGTGTACTGTTGCGCCGTGTTCGCTATCACCATTTTCTAGTGCGCGTTTATGTGTATGTAAACCTTTGTATTTTGGGAGTAAAGAAGGGTGAATATTGATGAGTTTTCCTTGAAATTTGTCTACAAATCCATCACTTAGAATTCGCATAAAACCAGCTAGAACAATTAGATCAGGTTTATAGCTATCAATAATTTGCGCAAGTGACTGATCAAATGCTTCCCTATCTGCAAAATGGATATGCTCTAGAACAAGACTAGGGATACCTGCTTTTTTTGCACGATTTAGTCCATTTGCATCAGCACGATTACTAATGACAGCAACTATTTCAGCTTCAATGTTTTTTGATTCAATTTGGTCAATAATTGCTTGGAGGTTACTGCCTTCACCAGACAGTAAAACAACGATTTTAAACATATTCGATATGTGGCTCAGTCTCTGTTGAATCTTGAATTGATCCGATTACCCAGTTATTAATACCTGTTTGTTTGAAGTGCGCTGATACGGCTTCAACATCAGCTTCATCAATCACTACGACCATACCGATACCACAGTTGAATGTGCGTAGCATTTCTGCTTCTTCGATATTGCCTTGCTCTTGTAGCCATGCAAATGCAGCGGGGCGATCCCAGCTTTTTAAATCAATGATACCTTTACTATTTTCTGGCATAACACGTGGTAAATTTTCGGTTAATCCACCGCCTGTAATATGAGCAATGGCGTGGATCTTGTGTTTTTTAAGCGCTTCTAAAATTGGCTTAACATAAAGCACGGTAGGTGCAAGCAATGCTTTGCCAAGGGTTGTGCCATCAAAAGAATCATTTAATGATGCACCACTGACTTCGATAACTTTACGAACTAATGAGTAGCCGTTTGAATGTGGGCCGCTAGAAGCGAGGCCTAATAGAATTTGTCCAGCTTTGACATTTTTAGGGTCTAAAATTTCTGATTTTTCAACAACGCCAACACTAAAGCCAGCTAAATCAAAATCACCTTTGGCATACATGCCTGGCATTTCTGCAGTTTCGCCACCAATTAAAGCACAGCCTGATTCTACACAACCATCTGCTATACCCTTGATTACATCGACAGCAATGTCATTGTTTAATTTGGCCGTAGCGTAATAATCTAGAAAGAATAGTGGCTCTGCACCCGTAACGATAATATCGTTGACACACATAGCAACGAGATCGATACCAATGGTATCGTAAATTTCAGCATCAATAGCTAGTTTTAGTTTAGTGCCAACACCGTCAGTTCCAGAAACTAAAATAGGTTGCTTGTAGCCTTCAGGGATTGACATTAAACCACCAAATCCACCTAAGCCACCCATGACTTCAGGGCGAGTAGTACGTTTAGTGTGGGGTTTAATACGATCAATCAGTGCATTGCCTGTATCAATATCAACGCCAGAGTCACGGTAAGTTAGAGGTGTTTTAGAATTCGCCATAATTTAAGCCAAAAGAAGGAGGATGGTAATTTTAAAGGAGGGGATTCTATCACGAAAAACTTTTTATTCTGTGGTTTTTATTCTAATACCTCATGCAAATTTTTATGTTCAATAACTACTATTAGGTATTAGGAATTTGTTAGTTATTGTTTGGTACAGTATGCTGAATTCAAGTTCTAAGTGCAACACTTCGCGTTTTAAATAGAACCTCGTAAGGTGTTCTGTACTTTAAAGATTTTCGCGGTGTGTGATTCAGTTTATTTACAACTCGCTCAATAAGATTATCAT
>Ga0256840_1002001_pt1 | contig 18377 bp, 15 predicted proteins | sample 355202metaG_FD_185969 | JGI IMG/M metagenome (GOLD analysis project Ga0256840, IMG submission 185969) | Hydrothermal vent microbial communities from Mid Atlantic Ridge, Atlantic Ocean - 355-202 | ecosystem: Environmental > Aquatic > Marine > Hydrothermal vents | place: Atlantic Ocean: Mid...
GATGAGCTGCAAAGGAAGTTTTTCCTCCGGCAGTTGCACCCAGCACGGTTATTAAATCATATTTTTGAGTAAGTTCTTTCAAATACATCTTTAATGTATGAATATCTTAATTCGTCATTCGTTAATCGTTATTCATTATTCATGATTTTTAAATATCGAACTCCGATTAACGATTTTTGATTTTAAACAACAAACTTATTTCAAATCTTCCATATCAATAATCTTATTTAAAATAGCATATACCGTTAAACCTGAAACTGTTTTTATTCCCAACTTTTTAACTATATTTTTACGATGCGTAATTACCGTATGTGCACTAATAAAAAGTTTTTCGGCAATTTCTTTGTTGGTATATCCTTGGGCTACCATAGCCAAAACAGCACGTTCACGCTTTGAGATTTCATTATCGGTTTTATCCTGTTTCTGATTTTTATTATTTTGATTGATTAGACGCTCAATTTTATCTGAAATTATTTGCTTTTCCTCATCAATTAAGATTTCTTCTGCCCATAAATTATTTGCTATTGCTGAATGTTCTTTTGACAAAATAATTACTTTGAATTCAACCTCTTTGGAAAGCTTTTTTAAAAATTTTATTCCTGTATCTTCAATATATTTGTCTCTAATTATAACAAAATCCGGTTTTGTATCTTTTATTTTTTGTTCAAAATTATCGGTATTTCGAAAATCACCGGCTACCGATGTATCATCAAGCGACCTTAATAAAGCAATTAAACCGAGACGGATTAAAGCCGATTTTTCGAATATTATAAAGACAGAGTTTGGCATAAATTAGGATTTTTTTGTTCCTAAATATATTTGTTCCAGCACTTTTTCCATTTCCAAAATTTTCGGAACTAAAATTCTTTCTTCAATGGCTGCATGATGTTTTAAATCATTCTCCAATTTAAAAAGTTTTTGTAAAATCCGAAAAGCTATATCCTGATTGTGTGAAGGAGGAAGGTATTTGATAATAATATTTTTTAAATCAGTGAGTTTTTCTTCAATATTATTGTGTTCTTCGGCATAATTAGTAATTGAATAATGTTTCATTTTCCGGTAACACTCTTCAATATGTTCACTTTTCATACAAGTTTCCTCAACATACACCATATAAGGATAAACGGTTTCTTCTTCATGGTCGGTATGTGTTTTTACTTCTGTTCGATACTCATTAAAGAATTTTTGAAGAATATGCAGATTTCGCTCATGATCATCTCCTTTCCAGTGCAATTGATGAATTAATACTTCAATTGAAGGTATCATTTCCTGATTATAATAATAATGCGATTTTTTTAAAAAATGTACAATAGTACTAATGGAAAAGCCTTGTAATTTTTCTGTAGGAAAGTATTCTTTATTATGAAAAATATTAACGATTGCCAGGAAAAATTCAAGATTAATCTTTTTCTCATTACAAACATCAGCAATACTTTTATCGCCAACTCCCAAAGAAATATCAAAGCGGCGAAGAACCGAAAGCAAATCCACATTGGCAAGTATCATATCTGCCAAAGGCATTTTTTTATTAATTAGTTTTAAATTTTGCATTTTATAATGTATCTAAAATAGAAAAGCAAATTTACATTATTTTTTGTTTACTAAACTCACTCCGGCTAAAATAACTACAATAAAAAGTAACTGACCAAAACGAATACTTTCTCCATCAAGTGCTCCCAAAAGTATAGCCACTGCAGGAATTAGATAAGTAACAGAAGTCGCAAAAAGTGCAGTGGTATGTTTAATTAAATAATTGAAAATAATATTGGCTATTACCGAACTTAACAATGCCAAAAAAAACACATAAGTAAAATTATGTATATAATCGGGTGTACTTAAAGTGTAAGTATAATCAGAAAACAACAGGTAAATCCCAGCCCAAGGACCTATAAACATAAAGGCAAAAGACATAATAGATACCCCATCGAGCTCTGCTAATTTTTCTTTTATTTCGTTAACACTGATTGAATAACAAATAGTTGCCAAAACAATATACAGTGAATAGTAAGCCGATGCGGAAAAAACTCCTTCGGAGCTCATAACAATTAAGCCCACTGCACCGATTAAGCCAATAAAAACACCTAATACATTGAGTTTTTTTACTTGAACTTTATAAAATATATAACCCACTATTAATGCAAAAAGAGGCACTAAGGTATTAAGCATCCCTGCCAATGAGCTGCTCACCTGTGTTTGTGCTTTGGTAAACAAAAATGCAGGAATACCGTTTCCGATAAATCCAACAAGTAAAAGCGATTTTAAATTTTTCTTTTTAAGATATTTCCGGCGTTTATAAGCAAGGGGTAAAAAAAATAAAAAAGAAATAAAAACTCGAAAAGCAGCTACTTGCGCATCGGTAAATGATTCCAGCCCGCGTTTCATAAAAATAAACGAACTGCCCCATATCAATGCTAATAAAATTAATGTAAACCACTGCCAAGCTTTATTACTTAAATCTATTGTTATATGTTTCATCGGCTACATACAAAAAATCCCTACATTATGCAATGCAGGGATATAAACTAATAAAATAATTTCTTATTTCTCTTCTTTATTCGGGTTTCTATAATAAATCTTATCTTCTAAAAACTCTTGAATCGCAATAAGAGTAGGTTTAGGCAATCTTTCATAAAATTTTGAAATTTCAATTTGTTCCCGATTTTCAAAAATTTCTTCCAGATTGTCGGTATAAGATGCAAATTCTTCCAACTTTTTGTTCAATTCTTCTTTAATATCGGTACTAATTTGATTTGCTCTTTTGGAAATAATCACCAATGATTCATAGATATTTCCGGTTTTACCATCCAAATCAATTTGATTTCTGGTAATAGTTGTTGGAGCCGCATTCGTCTTTTTATAATTCATCTGTTTGCGATTTTTATTTTAAAACTGATAATTTTTAACTTTAAACTATGATGCTAAAAAATTAATTTTTTCTTCTATATCCTTGTTGATTTTATTTAATTCTTTCATGTACTTGCTTTCAGGAAATTCTCGTTGAAAGTCTTGAAAGTCTTTATGTGCAGCTTTTAAACGTTCCAAAGTTTTTCCGTAAATCGAATTCACAGCTAATAGATATTCTGATTTAACAATACGATACATTATTTCTTCTCTAAATTCAGAATCAGGAAACTTTTCCAAGCTACTCTTTAATGCAATCGCAGCTGCCTTATATTGTCCTATTTTATAATATAATAATGCATTGTCATACGATTTTTTTTGTAATTTTTTCATCAACTCATCAATAAGGTTTTGACAATCCATTAAATGCTCACTTTCAGGAAAACGTTCCATAAACAGTTGCAGCTCTGCCAGTGCCTTATATGTACTTGACTGATCCAGAGAAGGTTTTGGCGATTCCAAATAATAACAATAGGCACTCATGTATGTACACTCTTCGGTAAAATTACTATTTGGAAATGAATTAATGTAACGTCTGAAATAATGCCCGGCTTCAATATATTGTTTTGTATAATATTTACAATAAGCATAGCGATATGATATTTCTTCGCCTTTTTCAGTCCCTCTATAAATGGGTATCAACTGCTCAAATAAGGTCAAAGCATGTATGTAATCTTCATCATCATAATACGCCATGGCTTTTTCGTACTTGAGTTTATTGTCTGTGCTTTTTAGTAGTTTTTGATATTCGCAAGACGAAAATACAGTTGCCAAAATAAGTACGGCTATTATATGTCTGATTTTTAATCTCATATATAAAAAATAAATATTGTGTAAAAAAATATTTAAGCGGACAAAGATAAATAAATTTCTTAAATTAAACGCTCTATCCCGAAATTTATTTTATTAAAGGGCGTGCACAAAAAACTTTATACAGCCATTTTGTTTCGCCTGTCCCCCCTGTTACTTTAATAGTTATCAGGCTGTCTGCACTGGCAAAATTCAAATAAGTTGTTTTAAGTCCTTTCACTAAATCTTCACTGCTATATATTAGCTTATCTTCGGATAAACCGTATGAAGAACCGGAATAAACATCTATTCTATCCGGTAAATCAAACATATTGTAAAATAATTTAAAACGTCCTTCGGGTAATTTCATATTAAAGGTTCTAATAGTAATTTTAGCTCCTTCGGATTGTGTTAAATTACCACAAGCTAAAGTCGTCAGGACTACATCCGTAGAATCGTCCTTTATTAAATAGAGCGTAAAAAGACTATCCTGCTTAAACTTTAGTGAATTTTTAAAATAGCCGGGTAAAAATCCTGATATCTCAACAGGAATTTTATTAGAGATGGGTTTAAAATCAACAACTCCCAAACTATCCGTGTATTTAATATAGGTACTATCCTTATATTTTAAGCCAACCACAGCTGATTTTAAGATACTGTTTGTTTTTTTGTCTTTTATCGTTATGTGATAATTAGTAACATTTAAACTGTCTTTTTTTACAATTTCTTGTTTAGGCTCTTTGGATTTTAGAAGAGATTCAAAATCTACCTTAGTTAAAAAATAAGCTAAGCCTGCAATAAGCAGCACAGGAATTATCCATAGAAAATTTTTTCCTGTCTCTGTTTTTAAAACCATTGTATGTAACTCATTATCACCTTCACAAACAAACTCAATTTCTGCCTTTTTTCCGCGCACATCTACCGATGCAGTTACTTTTGCCCCCAATAAAACATCATCTATTTGTACTTCGCCGTTCTGATTGCTGTACTTGTTTCTACTTATTTCATTATACTCAACCCTGATTATTGCATTCGGAACAGGTTCTCCATTAGCATTTACCAGTCTGATTTTCGTACGTACTTGTGCCTCATAATGCTCATTATCCTTATTGTAGTTCGTGATTTTTTCACCATGGATAATATATTCATCAATACCTTTTTCTAATTTGAATTTATGAACAGGTAAAGATTTTCCGAATACCATTTGTTTACACTCTACGCTACTGCCAATTTTTATATCTTTAAGTACAATTTTCCCGTTATTATCGGTAACCTTTTCAAATTCTTCTCCCTCATAACGAAAACGAATATCGGCATTTCTAACAGGCTGTCCGGATTTATCGACCAAACTAAAATGCATATCCGCTTTTTCATAAAGGTGCTCTGCCACATAAAAATATTGCGCTTTGTTTCGTTCGCACGTAAAAAACTCTTCGTTCAGTTCTTTGCCTGCAAAAAGTTGAAAAACACGAACTTTAGTTTTAAGCGGAATATTTTTAAGAGTAAGTTGCCCTGTGGTATCTGTTTTTTCTTTTATTTGTTTCCCGTTGAACTCAAAAATCAATTCCAAATCGCTAACCGAATTTCCATTTTTATCGGCTACAACAAAAAGCATGTCTTCTACCGGTAATTCAAAAGCAATTGTTAATTTAGCAGATGAATTATATTTAAATTTTTCTTGATGCTCTTCACTGATGCAACAAACAATTTCAGCTCCTTCATCTCCATCGGTTAATTCTAATTGTCCGTTTTCATCGGTACTTATAATAATTTTATTATCGTTGAAGCGAAAAAATATTTCAAAATCACTCAGTGTGTTTCCTTGTTTATCGGTAAAAGTTAAAAGCATTGCTTAGCAGGATTTAAATTCCCTACAAAAATGATAAATTATTTGGTAAAAAGAAAGCAACTTACCGAAATTTGACATCAAACTGTAAAAGCTTACTGTTTCCGGTAAAGTTGCTTTGAGTTTCTGATTAAAATATTAACAAAAAAGACGAACCGTTGATTCGTCTTTTTTGTATTAAAACTAAAAGGGTAAGCCTCCGTCTTCATTATTTTCAGGAGGAATATCGTTTTCAGAAATCGGGGGCATATCATGTCCGCTACCTCCGGAGCCTTGGTTTCCTTTTTCAATTTTCCAAGCGCGTGCCTCAGTGTACCAACGCTGATTATATTCGCGCGATTCTAAATTAAAACTAACCGTAACCTCTTCGCCTATTGTTAATTGTTTAACTGCTGAGGTTTTATCTCCCCATGCGGAAAAACAGATTTTTTTAGGGTATTGATCCATGGTTTCAATTACAAATTCCTGCTTTTCCCATCTACCGTTTCTTCCTTCACCCGATTGTGCAGGAAGAATATTTATTACTTTACCTTTTACGTCTAATGCCATAATTACTCTTCAATAATTACAATTTTTTCAATAGTATCTCCGGCTCTGATGTCATCAATTACATCCAAACCTTCGACAACTTTCCCAAAACAGGTATGAACACCGTCTAAGTGTGCAGTGTTTTCACGGCTGTGGCAGATAAAAAACTGCGAACCTCCGGTATCTTTACCGGCATGAGCCATTGATAAAACACCTCTATCATGGTATTGTTTAGGTGCATCGGTTTCACATTTAATTTTCCAACCGGGGCCTCCTGTACCATCTCCTTTTGGGCAACCGCCCTGGATAACAAAATCAGGAATTACTCTATGAAAAGTTAAACCATCATAAAACCCTTGTTTTGATAATTTCACAAAATTCTCAACGGTTCCGGGCGTTTCATCTTTATATAGTTCGGCAACCATTAAGCCTTTTTCAGTATGAATTTCAGCTTTCATATTGTTTATTTTCTTAAATTATTTGTTTGTATTGTCAGCAGGAGGAACAATTTCCAATAATTCCATTTCAAAAATTAAAGGAACATTAGGTTCAATGGGTCCGCCCGGACGTACATTTTGACCGTAAGCCAACTCTGTAGGAATGTAGAAAATATATTTTGAACCTACAGGCATTAATTTTAATGCTTCTGTCCATCCTTTAATAATTCTTCCGGAAACTTTTGTTTCAAAAGCTTGTCCTCTGTCATAAGAACTGTCAAATTTAGTTCCGTCAACAAGTGTTCCTTTATAATGTACTTTAACTACATCGGTATCGGTTGGTAAGGGACCTTCGCCCTTCTTAATTACTTTATATTGTAAGCCGGACTCAGTTGTTACAACACCTTCTTTTTTTGCATTTTCTGCCAGCCATTTTCTACCTTCTTCCAGATTTTTTTGCATTGTAGCCATACGGGCTTTTTGGAAATATCCACGAATCAACATTTGAGCATCTTGTTGATTAATTTGAACACTATCTCCTTTTAAAGCTTGTGAAAGACCGGTGATAAAAACATCCATATTAATATTGTCCACGCCGCTACTTTTCAGACTTTTGCCAATATCAACACCTAAACTATAACTTACAGAATCTAACTCATTATTCAAATCTGCATTACCACTCATTGCTGTTTGTCCTGTTCCTTTATTACAGGCTGTAAAACTTAATATGGCAACAACCATTGCCAATTGAAAAAATTTCAGTTTCATTATTCTAATTTTAAATGATTATTAAAAATTCCTTTAGAAATCAGGACAAAAATAAACTATTTTTTTATAGATTTAATTACAAAAGCTTAAAAAAATAAAAACCGGTTTTTAACCGGTTTTTATTAAGACAAATTATATAACTGCATTATTATGCTACGCACATATAAATACAAAGTTTTTTCTTTCTACTGAACATCTTCCAAATCAAAATCAAGAGGTGCTTTTTTGTCTCCGCCAAGACCTATTCCTAAAGGCATAGAAAATCCTATGTATGGAGAAATATGATTTTGTGCTTCAAATACACCATCGGTACCTTTTGTCCATGTCCATTTATAATCCAGCCCTGCTGTTAAAAATTTCCCCATTTTGTATGCAACTCTAACCGAAGCCAATGATCTATCATCAAATGTAAACACATCTTTAACTTCTGCTAAACCACCTTTTAAATATTGACCTTTAACAATAAATTTTTCAAATAATTTTGAAGCATCTACATCAACGGTTAAAAATGCCGGAGCAGTTTCGCTTACATTATCAGGAATCATTAATGACCCGCCAATGAGTACTTTTTCCATAAATACACCGGTTAATGAACCATAAATACCTTTTTTACCATCTGTTTGAGCTAAAGTAATTAATTTGGCATCTTTACTTAACTCATAACCTGCATTGTAAAATTGCGGCATAAAAAACTCAGTGTACCATAATCTTTCGATACGTGCTTGTAATTGAAGAGTTTTAGCTCCAAAATTAAAACGGAAATCAGCTCCAATACTGGTTCCGTTACCTCCATCATAATTATTTCCTGTTGTAGTTCCTGCTACCAATGGATTATCCAATTCGCCGCGAGCTCTTAAAGTATCTGCTAAAATATTTAAGGAGTCCTGCAGTAATTGAGAAGTATTTTTCTTTAACTTACCGTATTGAGCATAGATTTTTAATTGCATAAATGATAAATTAACCGGAATTATACCGATATCCACTGACCATGCATTTTGACCGTCTTGAATAAATTGATTTTGAATAACACCGTTTGCACTTTCAACTTTTGTGTAATCATGGTCGGTAACATAGGTAAAACCTATATCCATAGATTTAACAATTGGTATCCCTGTCATTCCCAAAGGCTTAACATATGGACGCACAGCAAAAAGGTTGAATGAACTCATATCAAAATCACTATACAAACCTTCTACTCCGATAAAGTTTTTTACTAAAATATCAAAAGTTGCTCCGATTTTTCTTTTATCGAAACTTATCTGGTTTGAGTAGTTATCGAGCAAAAGACCATATCCAATCCACGAATTGTATAATGAACCTACACGTACATATACCGGATCACGCTTTTTCACTCCATAGCGTACATAGTCAATAATACGCAACAATCCTACCCCATCCTGAAACTCATCTTTACGAAAACTCCAATCGTTCATATTAAACATAATAGGTATGTTTAAACCAACGCCGAACTTCCCAAAGTTTAAGTCAGGCTGTAATCGCATACCCACAAAATCCTGATCTCCAATCTTGGAATATCCAAAAAATGCGCCTAAGGCACTCTCTGTGGTTAAACCTTGTGATAAATCAAAATTTTCAAAACCCGAGCCCGAGAATTGATCAAGCGCCCCTTGCACATCCCCTGTATTTAAATCTTCTACTTGTGCATTTACTGAAAAATTTATACCAATAAAAAATATCAATATCGGTAAAAAATAATAAAGTTGATTTTTCTTCATAATTATCGATTTTAGATTATTAATTGTTATGTAAAACGTATTCAAAGAATAAATATTTAATTTAATATATCTTAAAGACGTAAAAATTGACAAAAAGGTTTCGTTGAATGATAAATATTTTAAAACTTAGGATAATTAACCAATATATACTTCTAATAATTTGCAATTATTATCCGGTATTAAGCGTACATTTTTTAAAATCGCCGGTAATAAAACACTTTCGCCAAAATTAATTTCAACGATTTCAGATTTATAATATTCTATTTTAAAACTTCCTTCAATACATATATATATTACAAAAGAATCAAGCAGATTATAATCTTTTTCAACCGGTTGATTAAATGAAAGAATATTGGTAGTAAAATAGGGGCATTTCAGTATATTTGAGGTTTTATTTACTTTGAAAGTATAATCGGTTTTATATTTAGCATATGCCGTAAAATCTATTGCATCCAATGCTAAATCGGTATGTAGTTCACGAGGATTTCCGTTGCTGTCTGTACGCCCCCAATCATAAATACGATAAGTAATATCGGATGTTTGTTGTATTTCCGTTAACAAAACCCCCTTCCCAATTGCATGAACTCTGCCGGGAGGAATAAAAAATACATCTCCCGGAGTAACTTTCTCAACATTAAGCAAATCTTTAAGTGTTCCTGAATTAAGCGCAGTAAGGTAAGCTTGTTTTGTTGTTTCCTTTGCAAACCCGCTTATCAATTCTGCACCTTCATCAGCTTGAAGTATATACCACATCTCTGTTTTTCCGTAGGCATTGTGCCTTTTTTGAGCGATAACATCGTCAGGGTGCACTTGAATTGACAAATCATCAGAAGCATCAATGAACTTTATTAAAACCGGAAATTCTTCGCCAAATTTTTCGTAAATAGCATCGCCTACAATATCTCCCATGTATATTTCAATCAGTTCGTTTAAACTATTTCCCGAAAGAAATCCGTTAGAAACGATTGAAACATTTTCTTCAACACCGGATATTTCCCAGCTCTCACCAATTTTCGCTTTGGTATTTACCTCTTTATCTAATAAACGCTTCAGCTTATCACCTCCCCAAATTTTTTCTTTAAGTATTGGTATAAATTTAAGTGGATATAATTTTTCCATCGACTCTTTTTTTTTTTAAATGATTAAATCAAAATTAAGCTAAATGAACTATATTACAAATATTTTTTTATTTAGTTTCGGTATTAAATTTGATTAGATTTATAAAATGCCAATGTTTTTTTAGCAATATTTAACAATTCATTACATTTAGTAGCGAATTATTTAAAAAAAGAGTATAAAAATTTAAAGTATTAGGATAGAATTATTATATTTGGATTTTATTGTATATTTTAATTTATCTTTGTCATTAAGCATTTTTGCAAATGCACAAAACTAAGAGTATATAAAATTGATTTATAAAGCATAACAAGATGGTTGCATCTGACCATTAACTAATTAAAAATACACAGATGAAGTTAAAATTAAATATAAAAACCCGATTTGCAATATTTCTTGGGATAATTATTGTTGCTTTTGCTACAATAATTTCATTATTTCTGTGGTCATCTAATAAAATACAGCAGTTTAATGATTACCATTTAGAGGTAAATAAACTGGAAGTAGAATACCTGACCATGAGACGTTTTGAACAGCATTTTTTATCACGCTATACGGAAGATGAAGGGTTTTATAAATCCGGCAACAATAGGTATTTGCGAAAGCATAAAGAAACTTTCAATCGATTAAAAAACAATCTGGAAAGCTTAAAGAGCAACGCTTTAAGTAAAGAGTTCGGTTTAAATCAAAATCTTGAAAAAATAATTGAATATAATGAAAATTACGAACGTATTTTCAGAGAGCTCACACAAAAAATATACGAAAGAGGTTCGGTAAAAACAGGAATCATTGGTAAAATATATGAAGATATTGATATTGTAGAACAACGAATGAAAAATAATGCTTCCAAAGATATTATTGTAAATTTAATCCAAAGCTTTAAAGATTATTTGATTACTAAAGACCCGCAATATTCAGCCAGTTTTGAATTAATGTTTAGTTCGTTAAGCTATCGCTTGGGTTCAGGAATTGATACAGAAACAATGGGCTCGGAAACCGAAAAGTCTATTGAACAAAACACAGGAAGCACATTAGTAGCAGCTTTAAATGAATTAAAGTACAATTTTGGGAAACTTATAAAGCTTGACGAAACCATAGGCTTAAATTCTAACGAAGGCTTGCAAAACGAACTGAGAACTGAGATTCATAAGTTTGACCCTGAAATAGAAACATTGGTTAAAACTTTATCGATTCAAAAAGAAGCTTCCTTAAAGAAAAGTGCTGAATTACTAGCAATATTGGTTGGTATTTTATTACTTATTATTATTTTCTACATTATACGTTTTTCAAGTTCAATTACAAAGCCATTAGATAGCTTAAGTAAATATATTCAACCTTTAAGTAAAGGTATTTTACCTGATAAACTCCTTGTTTTAAAACACGAAAATGAATTGCACGACATGACTCAGGCACTGAACGAGCTCATTGTCGGTTTGAAAAAAACTACTGATTTTGCCAAATCCATTGGAGACGGAAGATACGACATGGAGTTTGAGCCTTTAAGTAGCCAAGATGTATTGGGTAACTCATTGTTGAGTATGCGCGAAAACCTTGTTAAAGCACAAAAAGAGGAAAAGAAAAGACAATACGAAGACAATTTGAGAAAATGGTCTAACGAAGGTTTGGCACAATTTAACGAATTATTGCGTCAAGGAGCCGGTGATATTGATAAACTTACCGGAGATATTGTACGTCATTTGGTAAATTTCTTAGATGCAAACCAATCGGGTTTATTTTTATTAAATGATAATAATAAAGAAGACATTTATTTAGAGCTTGTAGCAACCTATGCCTACAACAGAGAACGTAAAAAACAGAAAAAAATATATTTGGGTGAAGGCTTAGTGGGTATGTGTGCCGTTGAAAAATCAACCGTTTATTTGAATGATATACCGGAAGGCTATTTGAGCATAACATCCGGTTTGGGCGGTTCCACACCCAAAAGTTTATTAATTGTACCTTTAAAACTTGAAGATGAAATCTTTGGAGTTATCGAAATAGCATCTTTCAACAGATTCGAAAAACACGAAATTGAGTTTGTAGAACGTGTTAGCGAAAGTATTTCATCAACTATTTCATTAGCTAAAATTAACACCCGTACTGCTTTACTACTTGAAAAATCACAAAGGCAAGCCGAAGAAATGGCAGCACAAGAAGAAGAAATGCGTCAGAACTTTGAAGAACTTCAAGCAACACAAGAGGAATCTGCGCGCCGCGAAGCTGAGATGAGCAGTATCCTGAATGCTATTAATAATTCTTCTTTGGTTATTGAATTTGATTTGAACGGATATATTATTAATGCAAATGAAGCATTCCTGAAACTATTGAAGTTGAAGCGCAGCGAAATGGTAGGTAAACACCAAAGCGATTTTGAAAAAATGGATGATGACCATATTCGTGGAGAAGAGTTTTGGAACCGGCTTAAAGCCGGAGAAATTATCACCGATGTTAAATCGTTTGTGATTGATGGAGAAACTATTTGGCTACACCAAGTTTATACTCCAATTGTTGATGCAGATGGTGAAGTTTATAAAATTTTAAATCTGGCTACAAACATTACTGAAAGTAAAAAACTGGAACAAGAGTTAATAGAAAAAGCAGAATTAATGGCACTCCAAGAAGAAGAGTTGAGAAAAAACCTTAAAGATCTTGAAGCTGCCCAGAATGAAATGGCAGAAAAGCAGGAAGAGCTAAGAAAAGCTCATGAAAAAGCCATGGAAAATGAGAAAACGCTTAAAGAAGTTGTAGAAAAAGCAAAAAAACAAGAACATCAATTGCGTGCACGTAATGCAGAACTTGTTGAACGCGAAATTGAATTAAAGAAACAACTTGAAAATCTGAATACTGAACGTAAAAAACTTTCGATTGAGCTGAAAGATTTGGAAGAAGAAAATAAAAAGTTAGCTGCTAACGAAAAAATTCTCAAAAAATTCATTAAAGAAGCAAAAGATAATCAAAAAAATATTGAAGAAGAGTTAGAAAAAGCAAGAAAAGAAATTGAAAAATTGAAAGGAAAAAAATAAAAAGACAATAAATAATACGTAAAAAAACAGGCATTTTAGTTTATATGCCTGTTTTTTTTAGTAAAATCTACATATTAGTTTTTCACCGGTGCATTTTTTAAAGTTTCAATTAAATACAACCAAAATTTTTCAACTGTTTTTATATTAATTTTTTCATCGGGCGAATGAGGAAAGCGGATAGTAGGTCCAAAAGAAATCATATCCCAGTTTGGATAAGTTGCCCCCAAAATACCACATTCCAAACCTGCATGAATAACTTTTACTTCGGGAATTTTACCAAATTTATTGTTATAAACCTCTTTCATCACCTTTAATATATCTGAATTGGTGTTTGGTTCCCATCCGGGATAATCTCCATCAAATTCAACTTTTGCTCCGTATTTTTCAAAGTTTTCTTTCAATTGATTGCAAATTTCTTTTTTTGAAGATTCAACCGAACTTCGTTGAAGTGTTAAAACCTTAATCTGTGTACCTTCGGATTTTACAATTGCCAAATTACTGGATGTTTCAACTACTTCGGGCATATCTTTCAACCACTTTAATGCTCCGTTAGGACAAAAATGAATAGCATTGAGTAAACCATCCAGGGTTTCTACATCAATAAATTCTTTGGGCATTTCCGTTTCCTCAAGTCTGATTTTAAGACCGGGATCATCTGTATTTATTTGTTTGTAATAATCTTCTAACTCAAGCACCAAATCTTTAAAATTCTCCACCTCTTCAGCAGGCAAAGCTGTAACAGCAAAAGACTCTCTTGGAATAGCATTTCTGAGACTTCCGCCGTTTATACTGTGCAACAACATACCGTAATGTTCATTGGCGTTAATCAGTACCCTGTTCATAATTTTATTTGCATTCCCGCGTTTCAATGCAATATCCAAACCCGAATGTCCTCCTTTTAATCCGGTAACACTAATTTTAAAAGCTTTAAATCCTGTAGGTGCAGGCTCATAATGAAAATCAAAAATAGCGGTAGTATTGATACCTCCCGCACAGCCAATATAAAGTTCTCCTTCATCCTCAGAATCCAGATTCAATAAAATATCACCGTCAAGAAACCCGGGCTTTAATTCATTGGCACCGGTCATTCCGGTTTCTTCATCAATAGTAAATAAAGCTTCAATAGGTCCGTGTTCCAAATTGTCCGACTCTAAAACTGCCATCGCCGCAGCAACCCCTATACCGTTATCCGCACCAAGAGTAGTACCGTTAGCAGTAACCCATTCACCATCAATATATGCCTCTATGGGGTCTTTTTCAAAATCATGATTTTTATCCGCATTTTTTTGAGGAACCATATCCAAATGTCCTTGAAGGATAATTCCTTTTCGGTTTTCCATACCCTTTGTTGCCGGTTTTTTAATAATTACATTACCAATATGGTCAACAATGGTTTCTAAGCCGAGTGATTCTCCAAAGTTTTTCACAAACTCAATTACTTTTTCTTCCTTTTTTGAAGGACGTGGAATTTGCGTAAGTTTATAAAAATTTTTCCAAACCAATTCAGGCTTGAGTGTTGCAATATTTTTATTCATTACTTTAAATTTTAGTAGATTTTTAAATGTTGGCTAAAAGTACAACTTTTGCCAATTCTTTAAAAATAAATAGTGCATATTTTAAATATTGACATGTATAATTTACATTTGGTATTGTATTTGCGGAGTTAAATCAGAAAAAAGGAAAACTTATTTATGAGTATTTCAGAAGACGAACTGGATAAAATGTATGAATGGATTATTTCCAAAATGAAACCGGATACTTGGTATCCTGTTAAATCGGAAAAAGCATTTGAACTCATCATGCATTTGTTCAATGAAGGCTTAATACCTTTTTGTGAATTTAACAATCAAGAAACACATTTTCGGAAAATTGACGAAAATCTGTTGCAGGAAGATAATCAGTAATTTACAACAATGGTTTCACTTAATACATCTTTTGCAACGATTAATTTTTGACAAATTATTCCTCTTTTTGAGAATTAGTGCTTGTGTATCAATAATTGGGAAAAAGAACAAATGCAATAAAAAAACATTTTTTAATTTTGCATGCTTCCAGAAGACGAACAAATTAATAATATTATTTTAAAATTTTCGTTGAATAATTTGGATTAATCATAATATAACCAATTTACATATTTTTAAATGAAGAAATTTCTACTTTTTTTATTTATATATGCGGTATTTTTCAGAATAAATGCACAGCATACTGTTGCCCCAAGCACTATTAAATGGTACGATATAGAAAAGGCGTTTGAATTGAATAAAAAAAGTCCCCGCCCTATACTAATTGATGTTTATACCGATTGGTGTTCTTGGTGCAAATTTATGATGAAAACTACTTTCGCCAATAAAGGAATTGCCAATTATATCAATGCCCATTTTTATCCGGTACGTTTCAATGCTGAAACAATGGACACCATAGAGTTTCAAGGAAAAAAATACTATAACCGCAATGTGGGACATCACCCTACGCATGATCTGGCTAACTACTTGCTGGATGGAAGAATTAGCTATCCAACCATTGTTTACTTTGACCGTTCCGGCAAAAAGATTATTGACCCGGGTTATAAAGAGTCTAAAGATATTGAGCCGGTATTAGTTTATACAGTAGAAAATTTATCAAACTTTGTTTCTCTATCAGAGTTTAGAGCTGATTTTATGTTTACTTTTCCAAAAGCTTTTGAAAACGACCATTCTATTTTTAAAGTTCCCAAAGAACTTAGACCGGACACACTGGGAGTTGTGAATTGGAAAAAACCGGAGGAAATTATTTTTACAAAAAAGAAAAAAGCAAAACCTACCTTAATTTTCTTTTACACCAACTGGTGTATCAGCTGTAAAGTAATGGAAAAAACAACTTTTAAAAACCGAAAAATCAGCAATACACTTAATGAGTATTTTAATGTTGTTAAATTTGATGCTGCCAGCCAAAATACAATCACTTTTTTAGGGAAACAATATCATGGAACAGGCACAGGGAAACCTCATGAATTTGCACATGCTTTGTTGCAAAATGATTTACGAATGCCGGCTGTTGTTTTTATAGATGCTCAGGGAAAACCTTTAAGTAAACTTAATGCATTTTTAAATGTTGCTAATTTGAAACCCATGTTGCAGTTTTTCATTCAAAAAAAATATGAAACATTATCTTATACCGATTTTTTAAAGACTATAAATAATAATTCTTCGCCACAAACGCCTTAATGCCATTAGAAACAAAGTATTTTTTCCTTTCCTTGTGTATGCTATTCTGTATAAGGCAGAAATAAACAACAACAAAACAATAAGACACAAAATTCTGTACATCAATTAATTAACAAAAAACATTTTTCCACCAATAAAAAATTTATCAAACCGATGTTTTTTTATATCAATTAATTTTTTACCTTTAAAATCCTGTTTTTTGTATTTAACCATGACCAAGGAAAAAAAACTGCAAAATATTATTGAAGAACTTAAAAGTGAAAATTCAAGACTTAAGGAAGAATTAAAAATTGCAAAAGCAATTGTTTCATCCTCAAAGGATAAAGATTTTATAAAGGAGCTTACTATTAAAAATGAAGAAATTCGCACACAAAATGAAGAAATCAGGGCGATTAACGAAGAATTAGTGGCAACTAACGAAGCTTTAAAAGAAAGTGAAGAGCATTTAAGCCAGATACTTGACGAATCCGTTGATGCAATTATCCATTTTGATAAAACAGGACAAATTTTTTATGCGAATAAAAGCACAGCTGCATTAACAGAATACTCTATTAAAGAGTTGTTAACATTGAATATAAAAAATCTTTTCCCAAAAGCTTCCACGAACGAAGAGCATTTGCGCTTTGATTTAATTGAACAAGGAAAAGTAGTTATAAGAGAGCGGTATTTACGTGCCAAAACAGGAAAAAGCATTCCTATTGAATTACATAGTAAAAAACTTCCACAAGGTGAAATTCAAACCATAATGCGCGATATGAGTGAGCGGCAAAAACGCGAAGAGTTAAACTTGCTGTTTAAGAAAATATTCACTCAATCGCCGGATGGTATTTTTCAAATTGATAAAAACGGATATATTGTAAATTGCAATCAAGCATTTGCCGATTCTCTCTTATCAAACATTAATGATATTATTGGCAGGCATGCTATTAAATTAGTTGTAGATAAAGACTTTGCAACAAAAACATTTAAAGAATTTATAAAAAAAGGTTATTACGAAGCGGAAGTTGAACAATATAAAGCAGACGGCTCAAAAGCTATTGTTTGGAGAAAAGCTGTTGCATTAAAAGACAATAAAGGGCAATTTAACGGAGCTTTTGTTTTTAGCAGGGATATTACCAAACGTATTAAACAAGCAGAACTACAATTAAAATTAAGCACTGCTGTAGAACAAAGTGCTAATATTGTTTTCATAACAAATACTGAGGGAATAATAGAGTATGTCAATAATAAATTTGTTGAATTTACAGGATACTCTAGAGAAGAAGCGATTGGTAAAAACCCTCGTTTTTTAAAATCGGGAAAACAATCAAAGAAGTTTTATGAAAAACTATGGAAAACCATTAAAGCAGGGAAGCAATGGTTGGGCGAATTTCAAAACCGGAACAAAGCAGGCGAATTATATTGGGAATCGGCAACCATTAGTCCGGTTTTTAACAGAGACGGTAAAATAATTAATTTTATTGCCGTTAAAGAAAACATAACTGAAAGAAAAAGAATTGCACTTGAGCTTAAAAAAAAGAACAGAGAGTATGAACGTTTAAACCATAAATACGAACAGTTGTATGAAAAACTGCTAAAACTTAATATCGAACTTGAAGAACAATCACAAACATACCGCGATATTTTTAACATTCCCAATGACTGCATTTTCATTCACGACCTTAATACAGGAGTTATTATTGATACAAACTCGTCCATCTATTCAATGTTTGGTTATAGGCACGAAGAGGTTATTGGTAAAACCATAGAAGATTTAAGTGCAGGATATCCCCCTTATGACATACAAACGGCTGCCAAAAATATAGAAATATGTATAAAAAACGGAACGCATACTTTTGAATGGTTATGCAAACATAAAAACGGAAATTTATTTTGGACAGAAGTTAATTTAAAACTTGGGAAGATTGGCGGTGTTGAACGAATTTTAGCTACCGTTAAAGACATTGGCGATCGTAAAAAACAAGAAGAAAAACTAAAAGAAAGTGAAGAGCGTTTCAGGGCTATTTTCAATAACTCACCGGATATAATAT
>Ga0256840_1002002_pt1 | contig 18376 bp, 15 predicted proteins | sample 355202metaG_FD_185969 | JGI IMG/M metagenome (GOLD analysis project Ga0256840, IMG submission 185969) | Hydrothermal vent microbial communities from Mid Atlantic Ridge, Atlantic Ocean - 355-202 | ecosystem: Environmental > Aquatic > Marine > Hydrothermal vents | place: Atlantic Ocean: Mid...
AAAACTTCTTTGTTTGATATTCTTCCAAGCCATTTTGTGAACCTGCTGGGTAAAATTCTATTATCTCATTTTTTGTGGAATTTATGTACGCTCGTGCAAAGGTCTCTTTACATCAGTTTTAATGACTTACCCATTATGTAAATTTGTTTAACGGATCTATCATCTGCCAGCATTAGCAATGAAAATAAGCGCTCTTCCATGCTATCACACTGCTCTAATTTAAACTTCATCAAATCTGTCGCATGATAATCTAACACCACAAAATCTGCTTCTTTTCCTTTTTCAAAGTTACCAATCTTATCGTGTAAGTCTAGTGCTTTCGCACCACCTAATGTTGCCAAATAAAGAGATTCAAAAGCAGACATGCTATTGCCTTGAAGCTGTTGAATTTTATACGCTTCATTTATGGCTTTTAAGATTGAGAAGGAATCTCCTCCAGCCACATCTGTGCCTAAACCTGTCTTCACCCCGAAGTGATTGGCTTTGTGTAAATTAAACAAACCAGAGCCGATAAATAAATTTGAGGTTGGGCAAAATGCCAGCGCTGAATCCGCTTTTGCCAAGCGCTTAAACTCACTGTCTTCTAAATGAATACCGTGAGCGAATACAGAGCGTTTTCCTAGCAATTGATGATGATCATAAACATCAAGATAGTTATCGCGCTCAGGGAATAATTCAGCCACCCATTCGCATTCTTTTTTATTTTCAGAGATATGTGTTTGAAAATGTACATCAGGATATTCTTGTAATAAGCGCCCTGCTTGCGCTAATTGATCATCCGTACTCGTGGGTGCAAATCGTGGCGTTACGGCGTAGCGCAAGCGATCTTTATTGTGCCATTTTTCGATTAGGTCACGACTTTCAGTGTAGGAAGTTTCTGCGCTATCAAGTAAGGCATCAGGCGCATTACGATCCATCATCACCTTGCCACAAATCATTCTTAGATTACGCTTTTGTGCTTCTGTGAAGAATGCATCGACTGATTGTGGATGAACCGTGCCAAATACCAAAGCGGTGGTTGTGCCGTTAGCGAGTAGCTGATCTAAAAAGAAACGGGCGATTTTTCTCGCGTATGCTGGGTCTTTAAACTTTTGCTCTGCAGGAAAAGTATACGTCTCCAACCATTCTAAAAGCTGTTTACCGTATGATGCGATGATTTCACACTGCGGATAATGCACGTGAGTGTCGATAAAACCTGGAGTGATCAAACAGTTTGGGTGCTCGATAATTTGTATATTTTTCGGGAGCTTTTTCAGTTGAGTTACTGCATCTCCTACTGAATAAATAAGGCCATCTTCGATGACGAGAAGCCCGTCTTCATAGTGATAATAATCGTTTTTACCATTAAGGAAATGAACAATTTCTCCACGATGTGCGGTTAACAACTTTAACATCCTATTTGGAATATTTTAAAACTAGATAACCTAATAATCCTGCAAGGAAAGAGCCTAATAGAATTGCCAACTTATCAGAAAAATGAAAAATTTGAGTATCATTAAAAGCTAAAGTATCAATAAATAAACTCATGGTAAAACCAATTCCTGTTAATATTGATACCCCATAAAATTGCTGCCAATTACTATCTGTTGGTAATTTAGCTAATCCTAGTTTTATTGCCAGCCAACTAAATCCAAAGACACCAACCTGTTTACCAATAAATAAACCAAGCATAATACCCATAGGTACAGGCCCAAACATTTCATCAAGAGATATACCTCCCAAATCCACCCCTGCATTTACAAAAGCGAAAAGTGGCAAAATCATAAAGGCAACCCAATAATGTAGGGCATGCTCCATCTCTTTACTCATAGAGAATTCTCTACCCTCTGAGTTTTTAGAATTAAGCGGTATCATAAATGCCAGTGCTACACCAGCTAAAGTAGCATGCACTCCAGACTTTAATACGCTAGCCCAAAGAATAATACCAACAATAACATAAGCTGCTTTACTGGATACTCCCAGCCTATTCATTATGAATAAAAGACTTATTGCTATGGATGCTATAATAATTGAGACTGTTGATAGATCAGTAGTGTAAAACAGTGCAATAATTATCATAGCTCCTAAATCATCAATAATTGCCAATGCTAATAAAAATATTTTTAATGATATAGGTACCCTATTTCCTAGCAATGACAAAACTCCCAACGCAAATGCAATATCTGTCGCTGTTGGTATTGCCCAACCTTTTATAGCAAAAGAGTCATTTTGATTAAATGCAAGATAAACTAATGCAGGAACAACCATTCCACCAACGGCTGCAATTCCAGGTAATGCGATTTGTTTCAAGGAAGAAAGATGTCCTTCTAAAACTTCTCTTTTAACCTCTAACCCAATTAAAAAGAAAAAAACTGCCATTAGTCCATCATTCACCCAAAGTAACAGAGGTTTTGCAATTTGAAAATTACCAAAACGAATTTCAACATGGGTGTGTAAAAAACTACTATATACTTGTGATAAAGGACTATTTTGTAAAACCAAAGCAATAATTGTTATAATAATAAGTAAAATTCCAGCGGATGATTCTCTTTTTAAAAAACTATGTATGGTACTTACCTTCATATCTACTTCTGCCTAGATTATTTAGTGTTTTATAGCAGTATTAATTACAGGGATATTGCTTACGTAATGCCTGATACACTGCATCACGAGCAGGTAATTCTTTAGGAAGAAACTTTCTTTGATTAAGGTTTAGTATTATATTTTCAACAACTGACTGTAAAGGTTTATCTACTCCAAGACAGAAGTCGGCATAAAAGGTTGGATCCTTTTGTCGGGTGCGTGCCTTTCTAAGTCTAATCGCTCTTTCAGAGAAAGTTTCATTTTCACTTGATGCATTAATTGCATTTTGGGCAACTTTATCATCTGTAGCAACTGCTCCATCAATAAAACCCTGTATATATCGTATGCAAAAGACCGCATCAATACCTGTTGGCTCTTTTGCATAGAAGGAACAATGTGAAGCAAGTTCCGCTGTCGTAAGAGGATCTATTGCTTTAGCCGCTTGCAATGGTAATAGTGCAGAAAATACAATGAGTGAAATATTTATATATCGTCTAAACATAATAATAACCTTCTACAATTTCATTAGTGACCTATGAGTATATAGGATATATCTAGTATTTAATGAATATTGTTTACCATTTATTTACTAGATAACTCTAATATACACGTAACATTTGATTGTGAATTTTGGGACTCTTTATTTCGTAAAAATATCAGTTCAGCACTAATAGAAACCGCAATCTCCATCGGTTTTTTTGACTTTAAGATAGATAAGCCAACGGGACAAGTAAGAATATTAAGTTCCTGTTGTGTATAATTTTTCTTCAATAATCTTTGCCTGAATTTTAAGCCCTTTGTAGCAGAGCCTATCAAACCACAATAAACACTATCACCGCGTGAGATGATGCTTTCGCACAGTTGTTGGTCTAACGCGTGGTCGTGTGTCATCACTAAAAAGTAACTATTAACCTTGCAAGACTCTACCGCTAATTCTGGTTGAGACATTACTTGTTTTCGAATATGTAATGCACATTCTTCAGAAAATAGCTCAGGGCGAGAATCAAACCAACTGACTTGGCATTCAACTTCTTCTAGTATCTTTATCAACGACTTTGCAATATGCCCTGCGCCGAAAATGACGATATTGAAATTGCTTGCTGGAAAAACTTCGAAGAATACCTTAACGACACCACCACAGCACTGCTTTAGGTCTCTTCCAAGATTAAAGGTTTTAGTCATTTGGCGAGTAGCTTTGTTTGCACTCAAAAGCTCTTGTGCGATTTCTATGGATTGATACTCCAATGCACCGCCACCAATAGTATCGAAGCTCTCGTCTGCACTCACCACCATTTTTGTACCAGTGTCACGCGGACTAGAACCTTTAGTTTCTAATACTGTTACCAACACGTAACCTTGTGCTTGATTTGTTAGCGTTGATATTGCTTGCATCCAGTTCATGAGCGTAGTTTTCCGATAACATTCATAATATTTTCAGGCGTTGCAGGTGCATCTAGCTCTATTTGTTGATCAGGGCTTGCTACAGAGCGTATCGCATCACGAATCGCGCACCACGCAGATATTGCCAGCATTAATGGTGGCTCACCCACCGCTTTTGAATGAAAAATCGTATTTGCCACATTGGGCATATCATCCAATAATTCCACATTGAAAATTTCAGGCACATCGTTTGCGGTGGGAATTTTATAGGTAGCAGGATTGGCGCTAGTTAATCGGCCTTGCTCATCCCATTTTAATTCTTCGCTAGTTAGCCAACCCAAACCTTGAATATATCCTCCTTCAATCTGCCCGATATCTATCGCTGGGTTTATGGATTTACCCGCATCGTGCAAAATATCCGTGCGCAGTGTTTTGGTTTCCCCTGTGAGAATATCGACCGCCACTTCGGTGACGGCTACACCGTTAGCATAATAGAAAAATGGCTGACCTTTGGCTTTCACTCGGTCGTAATGAATCTCTGGGGTTTTATAAAAACCTGTGGCAGAAAGTGCTGTTCGTGACAAATAAGCCTGTTTAATAAATTCTTTAAAGCTCATGTTTTTATTGGCTATTTTCACTGTGTTATTTTTAAAAACAATCTCATCAGGTGTCGCGCCATATTCTTCATAAACAAAGACTTCTAAGCGTCTTTTCAGTTTTCTCACCGCATTTAACACTGCCATACCGTTAATATCTGTACCCGATGATGCCGCTGTCGGTGAGGTATTCGGTACTTTGTCGGTGCGTGTCGCGTTGATGACAATGGTATTTATATCAACCTGAAATTCTTCGGCGACAATTTGAGCGAGCTTGATCATCAGACCCTGTCCCATTTCTGTTCCACCGTGATTTAGATGAATCGTGCCATCGTGATAAATATGCACTAACGCACCCGCTTGGTTTAAATGCGCTACCGTAAACGAGATGCCAAATTTGACGGGCGTGAGTGAAATTCCACGTTTGATGATTGGGCTATGCTGATTGAACTCTGTGATGCCTATCCGTCGATTTTGATAATCAGCCGACTTCGCCAAGGCTTCAACCATTTCAGGAATCATGCTCGGTTCAACGCTTTGATCATAGGGTGTTTTTTCGCCGTCTTTATAAAAATTGATTTTGCGAATATCTAAAGCATCTTTACCCAAATAATGGGCAATATCTTCAATCACCGTTTCTGCCAGCATCATCCCTTGTGGCCCACCAAAGCCACGAAATGCGGTATGCGACACAGTATTTGTTTTACAGCGTAGCCCAAGAATACTAGCGTTTTCTAAAAAATAAGCGTTATCGCAATGAAACATGGCGCGATCGACAATTGCATCGGACAGATCAGGCGAATGCCCACAATCTCCTACAATCAAATAATCCACGCCTTGAATCTTGCCACTGTCATCAAAGCCCACCATGTATTCATGTTTAAACGGATGACGCTTGCCCGTCATGCGTATATCATCTTCACGCCCTAGACGGCATTTAACCGCCTTGCCTGTTCGTATGGCGAAGATTGCAGAAATACACGCCCAAGGCGCGGCTTGCGTCTCCTTACCGCCAAATGCACCGCCCATACGACGCGTAATAACATTTACATCTGCCATCCTAATGCCCAGCACCTCGGCGACTAAATACTGGGTTTCGGTTGGATTTTGATTGGAACTGTGAATCGTGATGCGATTGTCTTCTTCTGGAATCGCAATCGACACCTGACCTTCTAAATACAAATGATCTTGCCCTCCGATATTGAGCGTACCTGTGATTTTATGTGTCGCTGATTTAATCGCTTTTTTTGCATCGCCACAGCTCATGCAATGCGGAGGTCGCACGTAGATTTTTTTATCGATCGCTTCTTGTAAATCCAATAAGGGTTCTTGTTCTTTGTATTCGATTTTCGCTAGTTTTAAGGCTTTTTTTGCGCTGATATAATCGGTAGCGACGACCGCAAATATGGGCTGGCTGTGATATTCGATTTTAGAATCAGTGAGTAATAAATCCCCCACAAATACAGGGCCGACATCGTGCTTGGCAGGAATATCCGATGCCACAATGACATCAACCACACCACTGGCTTTTTTCACCGCTGATAAATCTATCGAAATGAATTCACCGTACGTGATGCTACTACCACCGACTGCCACGTGTAGAGCGCCTTCTGGCAAAACAATATCATCGACATAACGTGCCTCACCTGTTGTGTGCAGGGGAGCACTGTCATGTTTATGAGGCTTGCCAACCTTATTAGTATTATATGTCATTGGAATAGGCTTGTTCATCACTTACCCTCCAAATCGACAAAGCCAGATTCAATCATTGAACGTTCAAGTAAGTTTTGCGCCATTAAAATACGATATTTACGTGTGGCTCTTACATCGCTAATTGGCTCAAAATCTTCCGCTATTTTATCTTTAGCATTATCTAGGGTGCGCCCATTAACTATTTGATTGGTTAAAAAATTTTCACATTTTTTTGCGCGTTTAACTGTCGCAGCCATCCCTCCCATAGCAATACGAATTGAAATGATTTTCTGATTTTCAACATGCGTATAAAAAGCGGCACAAATTGCGCTGATATCATCCGCGTGACGTTTGCTAATTTTATAAACTACCAAGTGATGATCAGGCTTATTTTTTGGAATCACTATGTTACGTAAAAATTCACCTTGTTCTAAAACAGTTTGTTTATATCCCGTATAAAAATCATCAACTTTTACTGTTCTTGTAGCATCACCTTTTTGCAAGACAAGTGAAGCATCAAGCGCAATTAAAACAGGAGGCATATCTCCGATAGGTGAAGCATTTGCCACATTACCACCAAGTGTTCCGACATTTCGTATTTGAGTAGAAGCAAAGCGTTCTAAATGAGTTTTTAAAGTGGGAAATTCTTGTGATAAAACTTTTTCACATTCTTGATATGTTACGCCTGCCCCGAGAATTATGTCATTATCAGTTTCGGTAATTTGCTTCAGTTCTTTCACATGCCCGATGTAAATTATCTTCTCTAGGGCTTGTAAACCTTGAGTGACTTCCAAGACCAAATCTGTACCACCTGCTAACAATCGAGCTTCTGGATTTTGTTGTATTAATTGTGAGAGTTCTCTAGCTGTTTTTGGAAGAAAGAAGGTTTTATTTTCTGTAGAGTCAGGATATGAAATTTGTTTTAAGGCTTCTATGGTTTGTTGTGAGATTTGATCATAATCATCGCTAAATGACTGATTTAAAAGTGCTAGCCCAGCATCAATAATTGGGCGGTAGCCAGTACAGCGACAAAGATTTCCATCAAAATTTTCTACAACTTCATTTCTCTGTGCTACGACTTTATTTTTCGACATAGCAAACAGGGACATCACAAAGCCAGGTGTACAGAAACCACATTGTGAACCATGCTGATCGACCATCGCCTGTTGCACAGGATGCAAACCATTGTCACTCTTTAAACTATCAACGGTTATCACCTGTTTGCCATGTAATGATCCCAACAAACATATACAGCTATTAATACTTTTGTAGCTAAGCTCATCACCCAAGTCATTTAACTCAACAATCACCACTGTACAAGCGCCGCAATCACCTGAAGCACATCCCTCCTTACTGCCTTTCAGGTCTCTATCTAAGCGAAGAAAATCTAACAAGGTTTTATCAGCCTGAAAGTTATCAAGTTGGATTGCATTATGGTTGAGAATAAACTGAATCACTATACAAACTCATTATGTTTTTATATGAAACTTATTGTAGTTTACTTTCATTAGATTGAGAGATAATTATTTTCATGTTAACTAATTTTTTCTAAAAAAATTGGCTATTTTTCTTTTCTCTAAGCTCTCTATCGAAAGGTCGAGCCTAGATAGTTAAATATTTTAAAAGGCGATTCCTAGCCTTAAGCTAAGCTTTGAAAAATCAATATTATATGGGAATAAAACATTAAATTTACTAATTAGTCATGTAGACGAAAATGCAACTCAAACAAAGGTGAAGTGGAACTTTTAATTTTGATTTATTTATTATTTAATTAAGGAGAGACTCAGGTCTATTTAATTTGTCACCCCCGCTATTTTTAGTACTTTTGTAATATTGATTCTCTTTTACTATCTATAAAATGACCAAAAATAAGGGGGGTGACAAATTAACACTTAAGGAAATACTGATCAAGTCCCATAAATTCTGGCAACGCCAAGTTTCCAAGTTCGAGGCATTTGTTTTTGTATAGTTATTCTATGCTAAAAACAAATAACGAAGAAATTGGGAACTTGGCTAAGCCCCGATATGGACTTAATCAGGCTCTCCTTAATAACCTTGCTCACCTTCCACAATTGTTCTAAATGTCAGATTAACTCGTGGCTCTGAAACTTTGGTAGTAGGAGGTAATCGATGCAACCAATGAGTTTGTGTCGTGCCTTTCATAACCAATAAACTACCATGCTGTAACCCTACCGATACGGTTTCTTTGCTTTGTTTATGCTTAAAATAAAATTTACGTTTTGCTCCCAAGCTCAACGATGCGATCGCACCATCTTTCTTTAAATCTTTCTCCTCATCACTATGCCACCCCATGCCTTCTGCACCCGTATGGTATAAATTTAACAAACATGAATTGTATGTTTCATTTGTTTTTTCTTCTAACAAAGCCTTCAAATCTAGTAGTTCATCAATCCACGGCAAAGCTAATTTAGTGGTATTTGAGTAGGTGTACTTATAGGGTTTATCTGCATACCAAGCAATTTTTCGTTTAGTAACAATGCGTTTATTCATCACTATCGCCACATCATTTTTCCACGGGATTTTTTCTAACAAACAATGTAAATAATAATCCGCTTGGCTTAACGATAACAATGTACCGTAATAATCTACGCTCCCATCTTTTGGTAGCAAACTTATAGTTTCGCTAGTGATGGATGAAAATAGTTCGTGTTGGTTCATTGAATATTTCTTAGGGAGAAGGATTCTCATCCAATCGAATAAAGGTTGCAAGCACCGGGAGCCCTTCATCCAAGGCAACCTTATCTATCGGCAAGAAACCTTTAGTAGGATAATAATTACCCCGTAACTCCGCCTTTCCTTGTGTATTAAGGCTTAAAACAAACGTCTGTTTTTGATCAGTATTTGTTGAAGGTATACGGCTCAGAGTTAGATGGCTTTTATCCGTTGCCGCCCAGAAGCAGTGCCACAATGCATTATTAATCTTGTGAGTAGTAAACTCAGCCTTACCATCAAAACCTGCTACCAAACGGTCAATTCCTAAGGCATTATTTCCCGTCGATTTCCAGACACCTGTAGCAGGGTGTGGTGAGCACGCACTTAATAGCAATGAGAGCAGACCAACAAAAATCAAAGAATTAGAACGTATAAGTATCATATCAAGTTCATAAAAGGATAAGAAATGAGACTACCATGCTCATTATCACAATCACAATTCTTTTATTAAAGCATGATCTTTATCATAATTAAGAAGCACTCCTTGTAAGCCTTAGTAAAACAGCTTAAAATCGCGCATCGTTTTTGCTTAGCAAACGATTATGGAAGAGTGTCCGAGTGGCCGATGGAGCACGCTTGGAAAGCGTGTGTACGTTTATCCGTACCGAGGGTTCGAATCCCTCCTCTTCCGCCAATTTACTCTTCTATGAGATTAGTTTAACCACATAGAATTAGAGAGGAAGTCGAACCCCTATTAGAGGGTTTGGGTTTGGGTTTGGGTTTGAGCTGTAGCACAGCGAAGACAAGGAATAGATCCCTCCTCTTCCACTACATTAACCCTAAGTACTTTTTACTTAGGGTTTTTTTAATTTCTATTTAATATTTAGCCTAACATTAAAACCAACATTGATTTTTAGGGTAGTTCTCTTTAGCGCTTAAAAAGTGTAAATATCAAATAATAGTATCTAATTGCTTTCGAGCTTCTTCGTAACCTATATCTATAATCTCTTCTGCTCGATGAAACTCCATAAAACGGATACTCCCTAATTTTGGTTGAATCAATAAATCAGGCTTGTCTACCTGAAGCCTTATTCTGGTAATTTGGTTTTCCATGATATTTATTGATGATAATAATACTTCAAAAATGTTGGGTAATGGCTCCTCAGTAAGCCATGATTGCACTTGTTTAAGAGCAGGATTCTCGATTGATTGCAAACTAGCATTAATTCTATCCATTGCCGCTTGATATTTATCTCCCCCTATTCGATTAAGTACTTGCACAAAGGCACTATCTTCTTCTTTTTTATCTGGTTTTTTCTTGGGCGCTTTACCTTCCACTATATCGTGATTAAGATCAACAGCGATTACAAATTCTGCCCCCATACTACGTGCAGTACTAACAGGGACTGGATTTACTAAACCACCGTCAACTAAGATACGCCCATTTTTACGAACTGGCGTAAATATTGCTGGGACTGATATACTGGCACGAACTGCTTCAATCACATCCCCCTTATCCAAGATAATTTCTTCACCTGTATTAATATCAGCTGCAACTGCTCTAAAAGGTAGGAATAAATCTTCAATATTTTTAGCATTTACATATTCACGAACAAATATCTCAACCTTGTTGCCATCTATCAAACCCGACTTGGGAAATACCACATCAAAAAAGTAGGCTATTTTTTTCCAATCAAAGTCACGATAAACCTTTTCAAGGGATTCTAATTTACTAGAGGCATGAACTGCCCCCACTAACGCACCAAAGCTGGTACCAGAAATATAATCAATATTGATGCCCTTGTCTTCTAACGCATGTATCACTCCTATATGCGCTAATCCGCGAGCAGAACCGCTACCTAATGCCAAACCCACTTTTTTTTGATCTATCATAAAATACTTCACTTACCGTTTATTATTAATAACAAGACTTTTTCATGTAAGAATGAGAAGTGCTATGGATTAATATTTTTAACTATATGATTCATCTAAAACCTCACCAAGTCTCTGGGTAGCTCCGTACAAATCAAACCAATGCTCCTCTAAATTCTCACTAGCTGAATCTATTTTAATTGCTTGATATTTATTACCTTTTTTTATTGTTAAGCCATCCTTTCTTAGTTTTGTTAATGCATCTGATACTTCAAAGTTAATGGTAACCCTAAAGTGTGTTAGCAAGAAATCCTCTGCTCTAAGCTTCACTTCAAAACTACTCAAAAATTCATCACTCGCTTGTAATAGAATAAAATATGCAATCATAGACTCTTTTAAATCTTCATCTAATGCTTGGTCTAATAGAGTTGAAATAACACCAACATTAATATCCAAGCTATGCGTGTAAAGACTACGTGATAACACCATTCGATAGTGCTTTTGCTGGTAGAACACATTTTTTATCTGACGACCTAATACACCTCCAAAACCCAACACAGCTATTAAAATAGTAAGTGGTTTTACTGCAATCGCAAGCTTTGATAAAAAAACCATAATACCCCCAACTGTACCTGCACCACCCGTTGCGGTTAGTTTAATCTTATCCAGTAAAGTAAAACGCAAGGTAGAGTTCGGGAACAACATTTCTAAATCAGTACAAGGTATATCTCTAAACTGGCGTAAAAAGATATAGTCATCAGAATTGGTATCTTGCATTAGACGCTTATGACGGCGTAAATATAACCAAAGATTAAAGCGATTAAGGCCTTTCTTTTTTAATAATTTCTCTAGCTCGTTTATATTTCGAAATCGAAACAGCATATTTAATCTGCGATAGATAGGAATATCAACTTCTCGTTTCTTTAAGAATAAGCTTTGCCAATAACGTTGTTGAGCTTTTATCAAACCCCGACCACGCGCATAAATCAATACTTGTTGATAATCATCTAGCTCTACACCAATCGATAATCCACGTGTCATTTCATCATTTAATGCTTGATTTATTTGATCTTCATCTAACTCTTCGTAATTAGCTTTTTGCAGTAATGCAGACATCTCGCTAAAAAGTTTTTTCTGCAGACATTGTTTTTCATCGCTTGTCCACGTACGCATTGTAACAACATTTTTATCGGGATTGAACGGACGATATGCTGCTTTTAATGACAGGTAATAACGATGATAACGTGCGTGATATATAGTTTGTAATATTTCTATAAGGGTACGTAATTGATGGGTTTTTGATTGATCTAATTGTGAATATTGTTTATTTAATCTACCCTCACCGGACTGTCTGATGATTGTCTTGACCAAATCCCTGCGAGAAACAGGGATGAAGTTTTTATCTGCAACATCAGGATGTATGTGGATGGTTTTACTGCGCATTGATTATCTTTTGTTTGTCGAGTGTCTAATGAATCATTTATTACCCCTACTCATAAGTATACGCATTTGCTCCTAAACTTTTCTAAAAAAATATTAGATTTAGCGGGTATCTTAATTTCTTCATTTAGAGCGAGAGTAACTCCTTTGTGGCTTGTTCGTAGTCGTCAGCCTCTGTTATAGCTGTTATCATGGCGACTGACCCAACACCTACAGATTTTAATGCCTGTGCTCTCTCAATATTAATACCGCCGATAGCGACTAAGGGATAAGTATCACCTAATAAATCAACCCACATTTTTACCGCAGATACACCTTGTGGAATCCAAGGCATGTCTTTGCTTGTAGTTGCAAAGATGGGGCCGAGCGCAATATAACTGGGCTTCAGAGCATGTGCACGCGCCACTTCAAAAAAACTATGTGTTGATAGCCCTAAACGACACTTTGCATCAGAAATTCGTTGTAAGTCCTTCTTTTTAAGTTTCTCAAGGTCTTCTTGGCCGAGGTGTATACCATAAGCACCCAGCTTAGTTGCAAGTTCCCAATGATCGTTAATGAAAAGTCTTACCTTGTATTGGCTACAAATGGTAATAGCCTCTTTGATTTGCTGTTCTATATCGACAGCTGTTATACCCCCTGACTGGTCTGTTTTTATGCGTAGTTGTATTGTTTCTATGCCTAATGGCACCAATTTTTTTATCCATTCAACAGAATCAACCACAGGATAAATCCCTAATGATTTTGATCCACAACTTAAAAATCTGGGTTGCGAGCATTTGTCATTACTCGTATGCAAGACAGGAAAGTCTTGAAGCTCGATGTCAACTAAATCGTTATACTTGCTATGCTTTAATTGTAGCTTCCATTGCCCGCCTATTTCTTGAGCACAACGTATACCTTGACTCAAAATTGTTTTTGATAAAACAATCGTATCACGCAAACAATAGCCTTTGCTCAACAACGTTGTTATAGCTGTTGCAAGCGCACACCCTGTACCACGTACATTTTTTTTATCTTGCCAGCGCGTTCCTTGTAAAGAAAAACAGCTTGATTGACTCACAAACAGATCTGTACTGAACGTTTTATCGCTCGCATGGCCACCTTTTACGAGAACAGACTTAGCACCCCACGTTAGTAGTTTTTCGGCGGCTATTTGTATTTCAGCTGAATTTGATACCGGCAGTTTTGTTAGCCTAGCCAATTCGTCAAGGTTTGGGGTAATCAAGGTGGATAGCGGCAATAAATCTGTCATTAAACATGTTATACCCTCATTATTTAACAGTTCACCGCCACTGCTCGTTGTCAAAACGGGATCAATAATAATCGCTTGCTCTATGCCCCGTTCTTGCTGAAAAACTAAAAACCGAGTCAGTTCTTTAATGATCTTTTCATTGCCCAACATGCCTATTTTTATTGCAGAAAATGTTTGTGTTTCAATAGCCTCGAGTTGTAGTTTAAACTGTTTACTCGCTAGCACACCACAATCAAAAACTCTGTTTGCATTTTGTGATGTGACTGCGGTCACTATGCTACTGGCCTCTACGCCCAGCGCATGCGTCACGAGCCAATCTACCTGTAAACCTGCACCACTTGGATCAGTGCCTCCCACTAACAAAATTGGGTCCGATCCTTCTTTTATATGAGAAACTGTGTTCACGATGATTGATGCCAAAAAGGTGTGCCAACCGTCGGAGTGCTAGGCGAAGCCGACTCACGTGCGGGCATAATGCCACTTTCATAGGCGGCACGACCGGCTTGAATTGCATGAGAAAACGCACCTGCCATGACCACAGGGTCAACCGCTTCAGCAACAGCGGTATTTAATAATACCCCGTCAAAACCCAGCTCCATGGCTTGGCAGGCATCTGATGGCTTACCGATGCCCGCATCAACCAATAAATTCACCTCAGGCAATCGTTCACGAATCATGCTAAGTGCATAAGGGTTCATTAGCCCCTTGCCTGTGCCTATTGGAGACCCCCACGGCATAATCACTTCACAACCTAAATCTTGTAATCGCTGGCATAAAACCAAATCATCAGTACTGTAGGGAAAGACCTTAAAACCCTCTTTTATCAATACTTCGGTGGCTTCCAATAAGCCAAAAGGATCGGGTTGAAGATTATAATCATCACCAATCACTTCCAGCTTGATCCAGTCTGTTTGGAAAATTTCGCGTGACATTTGAGCAATGGTGATGGCTTCTTGTGGGCTGTGACAACCCGCGGTATTGGGCAATAGATGACAACCTAAATCTTTAATAAAACCCCAAAATTGCTCGCCACCTTTTTCTTGCGGTGATTGACGTCGTAGCGACAGCGTAATCACATCGGCATTGGATGCTTTAATGGCTTGTTGCATTATGTCAGGTGACGGATACAAGGCTGAGCCGATAAAAAATCGACTCTTAAGTTCTTCCCCGTAGACCTTCCAAACCGCATTTTCTTTGTGTGTCGTCGTGTTGGTCATGCTCATTTTATTACCCTTTTACAAAACAGCCAAAAACTAGGGGGATGGGATTTTTCATCCATTTAACCTCCACTCACAGGGTTAACAATATCCACTTTATCTTGGTCGTTTAATACCGTTTCAGCCCATTTTTCTTTGGGAACAAAGATCTGATTAATCGCAACACCCAGCATGCTCGTGCTTTCGTACCCAAGTGTCTCAATGGCATTAAGCACGGTAGAACCGACCTCAATTTGTTCGATAGAATTATTAATACTGACGTTAATCATACGGCTCATGAAATAGATGTTGTTATAAATTGAGGAAACTGAATACCCTGCGGATCGCCAAACGAATAACCAAACAAGTGCCGAATGAGATCATCAATTAACACAGGTGCAAACAAATAACCATGACGATATAAACCATTAATGCTGATACGTTTTTTATGGAGAGTCACTTGTGGCAAGTTATTCGCAAAGGTTGGACGTAACCCTACCAATAATTGCAAAATTTGTGCCTCACCAAAACCTTGGTGCAAACTGTACAACGCAGAAAGTAACTCCAAGCCCGAACGTACTGTCACAGGGGCATCGCTATCACTTTCTATTTGCGTTGCCCCGATAATATATTCATGATTCTCACGCGGTGCAATGTATAAAGGAAAACGAGGATGAATCAAACGCACTGCCCTACTAAGGTTTACCTCTGGCGCGTGCACTCTAGCAACTTCACCACGTACCGATCTAAATTGTGATAAGTCTGCTTTTGCACCATTGCCACGGCAATCGAAAATCAAGTCGTAATCCTTTTCAAGTAAACTTAAATCATTAACCGTTGTATTTTCAATGAACGCAATATTCTCAGCCTGCTCAAAGTACTGGTTTAATGCAGGGTATAAGGCTTGGTTGTTTATCACACCTTCATTGGGGAAAAACAAACCTTTTGAAAAACCTGGCGCCAATTCAGGCTCAATATCTTGTAATGACTGATGATCCAATGAATGCATTTGATCTTTAGCTACAACCGCGCGTGCTTTGATATGAAAGCGTTGCCAATCAGGGTCATCCTGAGCATGTGAAACGACCAAGCTTCCTTTTTGATTAAAGGCAATGGAGTGCTTGGTGTGTGCTTCAAGCTCAGGCAACCATTGTTGCCATAACTTAAACGAGGCAGCACCTAAATCTTGTGTAATGGCTTCGGTGCTAACCGCTTCAGAATAAGGCGCAACCATTGCAGCAGCGATTAAGCCTGTACCAACAAAATTGCGGTCGTGCTGATCAATCAGTGTAATCTTAAAATCCTGATTAGCGCCTCTCTCAGACGCATCTAATCGCCAAGCTAATAGCCTGCCGACGAGACCTGCACCCACTATGCCTACTTTCATTTTAAACAGGCTAGCCGTCTTTCTGTTCTTGATTGTAGTCCGCTTTATAAATCTCAGCACCTTGCTTTATAAACTCGATGGATTTCTCTTCCATTCCTGCCCGCATGGCTTCTTGATTCTTTGCGTATTCAGAGCCTGTTCCGTATTGATCTCGCACTTCACGCGTAATTTTCATCGAACAGAACTTAGGCCCACACATTGAACAAAAATGTGCCACTTTGGCAGACTCCTTAGGTAGCGTCGCATCGTGATAAGCACGTGCGGTATCAGGGTCTAAACCAAGATTAAATTGATCTTCCCAGCGGAATTCAAAACGCGCCTTTGACATTGCATCATCACGCGCCTGAGCCGATGGATGACCTTTTGCCAAATCTGCGGCATGTGCTGATATCTTGTAGGTAATAATACCCGTTTTCACATCGTCTCTATCTGGCAAGCCAAGGTGTTCTTTGGGTGTGACATAACACAGCATCGCGGTACCGTACCAGCCGATTTGAGCCGCTCCAATAGCCGACGTAATGTGATCATATCCTGGTGCAATATCCGTCACTAACGGGCCTAGTGTGTAAAAAGGGGCTTCATCACACACCTCTAACTGCATATCCATATTTTCTTTGATCTTATCCATAGGAACATGACCAGGCCCTTCGATAATCACCTGCACATCGTGTTTCCAAGCGATTTGGGTGAGTTCACCTAAGGTTTTAAGCTCGCCAAGTTGCGCGGCATCGTTCGCATCGGCAATCGATCCTGGGCGCAAGCCATCACCTAATGAAAACGCCACATCATACTTTTTCATGATTTCACAGATGTCTTCAAAGTGGGTGTAAAGAAAACTTTCTTGGTGATGTGCTAAACACCACTTCGCCATAATTGAACCACCACGAGAGACAATACCCGTTACGCGGTTAGCGGTTAGTGGCACATATTCTAATAACACGCCAGCATGAATTGTAAAGTAGCTCACGCCTTGCTCTGCTTGCTCGATTAGAGTATCGCGGAACAATTCCCATGTTAAATCTTCGGCAATGCCTTTAACCTTTTCTAAGGCTTGATAGATGGGAACCGTACCGATAGGAACAGGTGAATTACGAATAATCCACTCGCGTGTTTCATGAATATTTTTACCCGTGGATAAATCCATGACGGTATCGCCACCCCAACGCGTTGACCAGACCATTTTTTCAACTTCTTCATCAATGGATGACCCTAATGCGGAGTTACCGATATTGGCATTGATTTTTACCAAGAAATTACGCCCGATAATCATCGGCTCCATTTCTGGGTGGTTGATATTTGATGGAATAATCGCACGACCACGCGCAACTTCTTGGCGCACATATTCTGCCGTAATTTCTTTTGGCAAACCTTTAGCCGTTAACTCTGCAACCTCAGTTTGAGAAAGACTTGAACGCCCTAGGTTTTCACGTATCGCCACGTATTCCATCTCAGGCGTAATAATGCCTTGTCGCGCATAATGCATTTGTGAGACATTCTTGCCTTCTACAGCAATGCGTGGCTTTGGCTTATTGGCAAACGGTTCAATATCCAAATCACCCTCAAGACGCTCACGGGTAAAATCCGAACTGAAATTATCCAATTGGATCGTATCGTTTCGAACTTCAATCCACTCTTTTCTAAAGGGAGGCAATCCCTTATTCAAATCAATCTCAATATCAGGATCGGTATAAGGACCCGAGGTATCATAAACGCGCACAGGTTCGTTAATTTCATATTCATCACTGTCTTCACGCAACAGTGTTGGTGTCAATTCGATATGACGCATCGCAACCTTAAAAGTCTTTGCTTCATTTTCAATATAGATTTTTTTAGAACCCGATAATGGCTCACGAGTGACGCTAGTTGTAATACTAGCAGGTACAGATTTTGGGGTTGTCGATGATGTCGGCATAGTTATCTCCAGCAGATAATTTATAAATACCTGTGAAGTAAACCTATAATCAAGCACAGAAACGCTTGCTCTATAAGATACTGCTTGTTCCCTCCGACGGTATGAACCGTATCAGGTACAACGGGTGATAATCTCAGCCTCTATCTTGAATATTTGATAGAGACACCCCGACAAGTGGAAGCATCCTAACAAAAAGAATACTGCCCTGCTAATTATTTTAAGATTTATATTCCATTTAGAATTCAGCGAAAAAAATAAGCTATAAAATAACCTATTTTATTTGCCACCCCCCCAATGCCGTTGAATTAAGCTCTAACTTCTTGATAAAAATGAGTATAATACTTCCCAAACCTAGAAAAAGAGAGATTTTTAGATATGGACACTATCAACCTTATTTAAGAATACCTATAGATA
>Ga0256840_1002004_pt1 | contig 18359 bp, 15 predicted proteins | sample 355202metaG_FD_185969 | JGI IMG/M metagenome (GOLD analysis project Ga0256840, IMG submission 185969) | Hydrothermal vent microbial communities from Mid Atlantic Ridge, Atlantic Ocean - 355-202 | ecosystem: Environmental > Aquatic > Marine > Hydrothermal vents | place: Atlantic Ocean: Mid...
AGAAGTCCTAGAGCTCTTTTACGTGGCGGAAAGTCTGGCCAAACAGCCTCGCCCTAAGGGACCGCGTCTGCTCATCGTAAGCAACGCTGGGGGCCCTGCCTTAATAGCCCAGGATACTCTCCAAACTTATAATGGAAAATTAGCGGTTTTGTCTCCTTCCACCAAGAAGGCCTTGGCGGATTTTCTGCCTGCCGAACGTATCAAAAATCCCCTTGATCTGCTCTCTAACGCCTCACCTGCCCAGTATCGAACGGCCATAGATCTCTGTCTAAAAGATCCTAACGTAGACGGAGTCATCACTATCTATACCCCAGAGATAGAAGTCTCCTCTGAAGATATAGCCTGGGCAGTAATAAGGGCCGCCCAAAAAAACAAACGCAAACCCGTTTTAGCTTGCTTCATGGGCGAAGAAAGGGTTAACCCAGGGCGGCAATTACTGAGCGAACACAATATACCCAATTTTTTGACCCCCGTAGAAACCGTTAAAAGCTTCCTCTACATGTACAGTTATGACCATCTTCTTAAATTACTGTTTGAGACCCCAGGTAGCATTTTAGAAGACTTTGAACCGCAAGAAGAGGAGGTAAGGAGGATAATTCGCCAAGCAAGCCACCGCGATCAGCTCTTATTAGAGCAAGATGAGGCCCTAGAAATACTCAAATGTTACGGGATAAAGACCAGAAAACTGCTGATGCCGCCCTCACAAGAAAGATTTTTTCCTTTGATGTTAGGGATGATTAAAGATAAAGTTTTTGGAGCGGTTATTGCCTTTGGTTTAGGCAGCCAGTTCACCACGGCCTTAAAAGATGTGGCCTTGGCCTTACCTCCCTTGAATCAGACATTAGCCCGTCGACTATTGGAACAGACCCAAATATACCAATATTTTTGTCGCCAACAAATTCCCACGGAACCTCTTGAAGAATTATTGGTGCGTTTTTCCCTTTTAATAGTAGATTTTCCAGAAATTCGTGAAATAGAATTGAACCCCATTTGGTTTTCCGAAAACGGATATTTTGTCGCCCAGGCCCACCTATATCTAGAAGACTTTGCCTTCCTACCACGTACTAAACCCAAGAGTTTCTATTGTCCGGCACATTTGTCTATTTGTCCTTACCCCTCTCACTTTATATTCCATGCCTGCTTAAAAGACGGTACCGAGGTCAAGGTACGCCCCATCAAACCAGAGGATGAACCCCTTATAGCCGATCTATTTTATTCCCTCTCGGAGGATTCTGTACGTTTCCGTTTTATGCAACCCAAAAAGACTATCACCCACGAAGAACTTGTACGTTATTGTCAAATTGATTACGATCGAGAACTAATACTAATAGCCCTGATCGAACAACAGGGGGAACACAAAGTAATTGGCATGGTTAGCCTAAGTAAATATCCCGACGAAGAAAATGCGGAAATGGCCGTGGTGGTTGCAGATGACTGGCAGGGTAAAGGACTAGGATGGTTATTGTGCAGTCAAATGATTCATATAGCCAAACAGTCTGGACTAAAACGAATCTGGATGGAAATATTGCAAGAAAATTCTAAAATGTTAAAACTGGCCCAAAAATTGGATTTTAAAATACACAGCCAGGAAGAAGACGTAATAAAGGTGGTATTAGAACTTTGAAAAACAAACTGCCCGTAATTTACACAGAAGATTTTTTAAGACATTTAACAAGTCCTCACCATCCGGAAAGCCCTAAAAGGTTAGAGGCGATTTTAGATGTTTTAAAAAGGGGAGAATTAGGAAATCTCTTAGAGATAGTCCCCCCTGAACCGGCCTCCTTTGACTGGCTCACCCAGATACATGACCCATACTACATAATCCGCTTAGAAGAATATTGTTTACGAGGGCGATCCCATATCTGTGGTACAGACAATGAAATCTGTTATGACTCCTTTGAAGTGGCCAAACTCGCCGCCGGAGCAGTAATAAAGGCGGTAGACTTGGCCGAAAAGGGCGTACAGGTGATATTCTGTCCAGTGCGTCCTCCTGGACACCATGCTGAAAGGGCCCTGGCCATGGGCTTTTGTCTTTTTAACAATGTGGCCATCGGAGCCAATTACTGGCAAAAAAGTTACCAAAAACGCATCCTTATTTTGGATTGGGATGCCCACCACGGTAACGGTATCCAAAATGCCTTTTATGCCAATGACCAGGTCTTTTACATAAGCATTCACGAAAATCCACGGCTGAGCTTTCCAGGCACAGGATACGCCGAAGAGCGAGGAGAAGGCCCTGGAGAAGGCTACACTTTAAATATACCCTTACCCTTAGACAGCGGAGACGTAGCCTACATTGAGGTCTTTGAGGATTTAATAGATTCGGCGGTTAAATCTTTCCAACCCGAAGGCATAATTATTGCCGCAGGCTTTGATGCCCACCGAGATGATGATATGTCTTTTATGAATTTGACCACCGCAGGCTTTGCCGAAATGACCGAATTCGTACGCTATTGGAGCGAAAGTTTCAAGGCCCCCGTAATCTCCGTCTTAGAAGGGGGCTACGAATTGGAGTCTCTTACTGCTTCGGTCGAAACACATTTAAAGGTGTTACTAGGTTTGGATTAGGATCCAAACCTAGACCTCAAAAATAGTTGATGCTATAAAAGGCTAATCTGTAAAATGAAGCTCCTAAAAGGAGGATTTTTATATGCTAGTGAAAGAGTGGATGTCCGAAGACCCCATTGTATTGGATGAAAACGCTTCCATAATGAAGGCCGTGCAAATCATGAAAGAACACAATATCCACCGTATCCCTGTATTGCGACAGGGTAAACTAGTGGGGATAGTAACAGACCGAGATATTCGTGAGGCCACCCCCTCGAAAGCCACCACCTTAGATGTGCACGAGCTCTACTACCTCCTTTCCGAGATAAAGGTCAAAGATATAATGACTCCAGATCCCCTCACCATACATCCAGACGAAACAGTAGAATTCGCCGCGGTTATTATGCTTGAAAACCGCATTTCCGGACTACCCGTTATTGATTATGAAGGGCATGTCATAGGAGTTATTACCCAAACCGATATTTTTAAATTCCTCATAAATATCACCGGGATTTATTACGGCCCCTATCAAATAGTGTGTGATCTGGAAAACCGGCCGGGTTCCATACGGGAAGTATTGGACATAATAAGGAAATACGATGGCAAGGTCATCAGCTTTTTGACCTCTTACATTGGGGTAGAACCAGATATTCGCAGGGTCTATTTTCGACTAGCAGAGATGGATTCCCAAAACCTAGAAAGCATAATTCAAGAGTTAAAAACAAAAGGTTCTTTACTCTACTGGGTAAAAGACGACTTATCTAAGTTGCCCAGGAAAGAAACTAAAAAAAGTAGCTCTGGTTCCCTTCTCTAAGGCGTCAACCATAATATGGGCTAGCTACCACCAAAATATTCGTGGAAGAGGAATTATGCCGAATACCTTGGGCCACGTAGGCTTGGGTTCTGGTACCTCATTTTCCCGAAAAGGCATCCACAGGGTCTCCCTACCGCGTAAGGGATCATAATCTTGTTTTTTGATCAGGACGATGGTTTCGGGCATCTCAAACCCCTTACCTGAAAAATGGCTGGGAAAGGTCTCCATAGTGGCCTTCCATACTGGGCAGGCGGCTCGTGCTCCGGTCTCAAGATTCCCCAAGGAAACTAGATTGTCGTAACCCACCCAAACACCACAGGTTTCTTCTCTAGTAAAACCTATAAACCAGGCATCATGATAATTGTCCGTAGTACCAGTTTTGGCCCCTACAGGGACTCCCAGATCTTGGGCACAGCGTCCCGTACCGTCTCGCACAACCTCTTGTAAGAGATAAGTCATTAAATATGCTGTTTCGGGAGACAGAATTTGGCGACCAACTGGTTTCAAATGGAATATCTCTTTACCGTCACGGTCAAAAATACTCTCCACAAAAGCACTTTCTAACAGGCGACCGCCATTGGGAAATACTGTATAGGCCCTAGTAAGGTCGAATAAGGATATACCAGCACTTCCTAAAGCTACAGAATAATCCCAAGTCAACGGTGACTTTATACCCATAAGTTTGGCCATTTGCAGTAAGTCTGGCAGACCTACCGCTCGAGCCAACTTTACCGCCACGGTATTACGCGAATGTACCAGGGCCGTTCGGATAGAGATAGGGCCCAAATACGTACCGTCAAAATTCCTAGGCTGCCAAAACTGGTCCGCCTTTGCTCCAGGCAAGACGATAGGCTCATCTACCATAGTAGTAGCCACGTTGACTATGTCTTTTTCTAAAGCCGTGGCCCAAATAATGGGTTTAAAGGCCGAACCAGGCTGACGACGGGCGTAAACAGCTCTATTAAATTGACTTTTTTCATAATTGACCCCTCCCACCAATACACGCACTCCCCCGGTAGCATTATCAATACAAACAATGGCCCCTTGGGGAAGAGTGTGAGGCCTGTTTCGCGGATGTCGCTTCCATATATCTTTTACCCTTGTTTTAAGGGCCTCTTCGGCGGCCTCCTGCCAACGGAGATCTAACGTGGTGTATATGGTGTAGCCTTGGGTTAAGAGGGCCCTTTTACCAAAACGCCTTTCAAGCCTAGATCTAAGGACATCTAGAAAATAGCCAGCATGGGGATTAGGGGAAAAGTTTTGTGGATGCAAGACAAGAGGGGATCGAGCAGCCTTTTGGGCCTCTTCCAGAGAGATATATCCTTCTTCGGCCATACGTCTTAAGACGTAAGCCCTACGCTTTAGGGCCAACTTTGGATTTTTCAAAGGGTTATACCGGCTGGGAGCCGGGGTTAAACCCGCAATAAGGGCCGCTTCCGGTAGAGTTAAGTCCCAAACATGCTTACCAAAATAGGTCCGGGCCGCCGCCTCTACTCCATAAGCCCCTGCACCCAGGTAAATCTGATTAAGGTATATGTTTAAAATTTCATCTTTAGTAAGGGCCGAGTCTATTTCCCAGGCCAAAATAGCCTCTTTGAGCTTGCGGGTTAAAGTCTTTTCGCGAGATAGAAGCAGTGCTCTAACCACCTGCTGGGTTATTGTACTGCCACCCTGAACAATGGCGCGGGCCTGAATATCCTTTATCGCCGCCCGTAAAATACCCCAAAAATCCACCCCCCGATGCTCAAAAAACCGGGCATCTTCTGCCGAAACAAAGGCTTTGATTAAACAAGAGGGCATTTGGGATACCGGGACAAAAAACCTCCTTTCTAAGTACCAATAGGCTAAAGGCTCTCCGTTACGATCTAATACTTCAGTCACTACAGGGGGACGATAATTTTTGAGGCTAGAAATATCCGGAAGGCCTAGAAGGAGATAGAAGTAAATGACTCCCAAAACAAAGACCAGGGAGATAGCCGCCGAAACAAATATAATGATAGAGGCGTGGACGTGATTCAAACGCATTAAACCTGCTCCACCACCAGTGAACGCAAACGATTTAACGCCGCAGCCAATTCAAACCTTCTAAAACCAGCCAAATCTCCTCGAGAATACGGAGACAGGACTAAGGGACCGTGTTTAAAGACCTTTTCTTCCACCTCCTGTACCGCCTCTTTTATTACCAAAGACGGCCTCTTAGCCAAATAAGAGAGGCCTAAGGCTAAGGCGCGGGTCTGATCCTCATCGACAATTTGTTCCACAGCAGAAAGATCTATCTCTTCACGGCCCCAAATTATCTCCAAGCGCCCTCTGGCCTTGGCTACCTCTTTGGAGCCCTTAAAGGGGTTTAAAGCTCCCTTGGTTACACGCCTTAACGGAATCTTTGCAAAAGGCTTCAAGGCCTCCCTTTTTCGCTGGGAAGGGAACTGGTTAATGATCTCACGGGCCTTAGCCGTTACCACCTTGGGTCGATAATTATCCATGGCTATAACTAAATCGGCCACCTCCAGATAATCTCCACATCCACCAACCACTATAATGCTTGAGACGCCAAAATTTTGGTAAATCTCTCTGACCCGGTCTAAAAAAGGGGTAATAGGCTCTTTATCTTTGGAAATTAAGGCCTGCATGCGTGCATCTCTTATCATAAAGTTTGTCGCCGAGGTATCTTCATCGATTAGCAGGACTTTGGCCCCTATTTCTAAGGCCTCCATGATATTAGCCGCCTGACTAGTAGAACCCGAAGCACAAGGGGTATTAAAAAAGCTGGTATTTTGCCCGAGAGGTAAGAAGTCTATAAAAGGCGATATATCAACACCAGCTACACTACGGCCGTCTTCTGCCCGAATCTTGACGGTCTCGTGGACAGATACTACCAGCTCCCGTCCGTCTCCAGGCACATGATCATACACCCCGAGCTCAAGAGCGCGTAACAGGGTAGATTTTCCGTGGAACCCTCCGCCTGCGATGAGGGTAATGCCTTGCGGAATCCCCATCCCCCTTAATAGCCCTCTATTGGGCAAGTGAATCTCTACGGCGAGCTCTTGGGGCACCTCAAAAGGTACGGCGTAAGAGGCAGGACGTGGATCTACTCCTGAAGCCCGGGGCAAAATGCTCTGCTCCGCCACAAAGGCCACCAAACCCAGTTCTACGAGTTTCTTTCGGAGAAATTCAGCATCTTCGGTAGTTTCTACAAAAGTCTCCAAACGAGAACGCTTATGCGGGCTAAAAAATAAGGCCTGGTGCACTACTTCAGGTAAAAGCTTTAATAAAAGCTCTTCTGCAGCGTTGGACAATATACGTCTGCCAGACGCAGGGAGCCCTACAAAAAAACGGGCCTCTACCGTCCCTTGTCCTAATATGCATATAGTACTTCGGGGCAAAATTTCCTGTCCAGGGCCATGGGCCCTTAGCAGGCCACTATTGCCTGTCCCCATACGTTTACTAGCCCTTTGGCAGGCCTTACGCAATTCCTGCGCCAAAAAATTCTCTAAGCCCAATTTGCGGGGATAATTTCGGTAATAAGAGGGAGGAAAACCTGCCTTATCCCCCCGAACAACTACCTTGACCCTGCTAGGAGAGGCAAAGGGGTCACCCTGAATATGTTCCAACACCAAAGTGAAATCTCCAAAATCATAGCTACCCTGCAAGCTGCGATATTGCTTATAGCCTTTACCCTCTAGGAACTTGATTTTTCGGCGCAAATCGAAAGGTTTCATAATGAAAAAAGGCTCTGTTGTTTTATAGGAGGGGTGGGAGAAAACTGTTCTCCATTTTCAAAGATGGAGATTTTTCCGTAAACCCCATCGTAGCCTGGACGGATATACAGGCGACCTTCTCGTACACGGCGCACTCCCTCCAAAATAAGCGGAGGGAACGACTCGGCCAGCTCCTCCAGGGGTTTGAAGAGTAAAATTTCAAATTCGCTACCACCTATGCTCAATAACTGGTCATAAGTCTTTTTAACTATCTTGGTTTGGATCCCTTTTTTTAAGGCTTCGGCAACAATTTCTGTCAACGGAACCAGATGTAGGGCCGGAGGTTTGTGGAGGGGCTTATACCCTTCTGGACGATCCGCAAGCTCTTCCACCCGATACATTACCCCCACAGTAAGGGATTCTCCACACACAGGACAACGCCCTCCGTGGGCCCTGGTTTCCTTAGGAGACAAAAGCACTCCACAGTGACGGTGGCCATCGTAGTGATATTTCCCCTCCTCGGGATAAAATTCTATGGTAAACGCCAAGGCGTCGTTTTTAAGGGCCTCTACCAGAGCAGCATAACTCATGGGATAGAAAAAGGCATTGGCCTCGCGCCCCAGTTTCATGGGAGAATGTGCATCTGAGTTGGATACCAGACAAAACCTGTCTAGAGCCGAAAGCCTCCAATTCATTTGCGGGTCAGAAGATAGCCCGGTCTCTAGGGCAAAAATATGCTCAAGTTCTTCTTCAAAACACTCCTCTAAAGAATCAAAGCCCGAAAAAGAACCAAAGACAGAATACCAAGGAGTCCAAATATGAGCGGGTATAATGACAATTTCTTCGGAAATACGTCGCAGAAGACGTATTAACTCTTTTACCGGAAAACCGAAAATCGGTCGTCCATCAGCAGAGAGATTGCCTAACGCACCAAGCACAGCGTTTATTTCTTTGACTACCTCAAAATTAGGGGCCAAAAGCAACGTGTGTAAACGCCGGTTTTGCTTGCCTCCTTGCGAAAAAATATTGGATACCTCCACAGAGAGCACAAAACGAGGGCCCTCCGGATCGCCTTTATATACATAAAGACCTTCTTCCGGCGCGGGAATAAGGCTTTCTTCTAATTCTTTTAGATAATCTGGATGGGTAAAATCTCCGGTCCCTATCAATTGAAGCCCTTTTTGACGGGCTACCCTGACCAGCGCAGACACAGTCATCTCTTTGCTGGTGGCTCTACTATATCGACTGTGGATATGTAAATCAGCTAGGTAAATCCTTTGTAAGCAATCTGGAGTAGGCCAAAAGTCTTGTTTCAAGGAAAACTCCTTTGCACACTTTGGTCTTTGTTATTAATGGAAGATTTATCTAAAACATTGTCATTGCAAGGCGCCTTGTACGCCCTCCCAGGCCAGAGCCTTTCCCCTAGTCCTGGTCATCGCGAGGCGATCTTGCCCCACTGACTTTCTAAGATTACTTCGGTCGCTCACGCTCCTTCGCAATGACACCCTTGCCTGCCATCGCGAGGAGGTCTGCAAGGATCGACGAAGCAATCTGCCGATATAAAACCAAGTTTTAAAGACTTTTAGCCCTTTCGCAAGTCCCTTTGGGCTTTAGTTTTTTCCTACCAGCACTCTAATGGCCTAAATAGGAACTGATAGCAAACGACCTTTCAATAAAAGACATACCGGACCTAGAAGACAAAGTACCAAGGTCTGTACACCATGATAAATAATAGCTATTCCCAAGGCCAAAACCTTTGGGTAATCAAAAAGCCCCAATATAAAGACGATAGCCGCATGCATTAATCCTACACCAGACGGAGGCGTAGGAAGAACAAGCAAAAAGTTTAGGCCTATAAGGGTGATTAAGGCTGTAGGAAAAGAAAGGTCGAGCCCCAAAGCCTTGGCCGAAAAAACTAACATTTCGGTTTGTAAAAACCAAGAAAGCAGAGATAAGAGATAGGTTTGGATAAATAGCTTCCCGTCTCGAAAGGACTTAAATCCAGTACTTAATAAGATAAGCCCTTTAAAGAGGGTATTTGGCGCGTTGTCTAGATCTTCTAGAGAATAACGGCGGACCAAAAAAAGGACTATGATCAGGGCCAGAGTTACGAGAATTAAAGAAACTAAAACGTCCTTTCGCAAAAAAGGGGGTAAGGTGGGGAAGAACACCACTACAAATCCTAGTAATCCTAAAGCGTCTAATAATTTATCGGCCCCCACCGTAGATACACCACTAACCCAAGGAATACCCTTACGACTTAAATATAACCCCCGGCCAAAGTCTCCAGCCCTAGCCGGCAATATCGTATTACCCCAAAAGCCCAAAATAGTAAGGCACTGAGCCTCAAGGGGGGCTAAAGAGACTAAAGGTTGCGTTATTCGACGCCAGCGTTCGGCTTTAATGGCTAATACCCATATATTTAGTAAAGCAACAAAGCCTATATATATTGGTTTGGCCTTTAGGAAGACTTGCCATAAACTATGGAAATCGATCTTCCAAAATAGATAGAGGAGGCATAAGATAGCGATCAGCCAAGAAAGAATGAGGCGGATTTTCGAATTTTTAAGAATAGTTTGTTTCATTCCACAATTGAGATAAAGTTATCAAACGCAGGCCTTGTTTAGAAAAGACAGGCATTATTTCTTCTAAGGCTTTTAGCATAGCCGTCTGAGGGCGAGTTTTATCCGCCACACCGTCATGAAGGAGAAGGATATCTCCAGGGCGGAAACTTCTTAAGAGACGAGAATAAATCTCTTGGGGACGGACATCTTCGTCGGTATCCCATACGCCCACAGTCCATCCGGCCAATCTTAACCCCATGCGCCGTACCACAAGATACTGATCAAAGCGTAGAAAGCCGTGGGGAGGGCGGTACCAAAAAATGGGCTTAGCACAGAGATCTTCTAAGGTTTTACGAGCATATTCTATTTGATGTCTAAATTTTTTTAGTCCCATAGTCCATACTTTTTGGTGGTCCAGACCATGAAGACCTATTTCATGTCCAGAAGAAACGATCTCTCGGACAAGGGCAGGGGTATGTTTGGCCTTTGATACCAAGTGGAAAAAAGTTGCTTTTGCCTTATGCCGGCGCAGCAGATCTAATAAATAAGGTGTAATTCGTGGATCAGGACCATCATCAAAGGTAAGCGCAAGGGCATCTTTACTTTGCCCCCGCCCAAAATAGCGCGTAAAAAGATTTACTTGGGGAACAAAGGTGTCCAAGGCCCAAAGCCCCATCCCCGCACACACAGGAAGAGCCTTCCTCACCACGGTATTACGAATAATAAAGCAGGTACTTACGCCACCAACACAACATAAAAGGATTTTTTTCTTGAGCGAGCGGGGAAAAGAAGACCATAAACGCAAAAACATAGCCTGTCTTAAACACACTTCCTTACCCAAGTCAAGGAATAGTGTAGGTTGGTAGGTTGGGGACAGGCAAAATCTTAAGGCTATTTTCTATTAATACCGAAAGATAGAAAAGATCAGACAACTTTAGACAACTTAAACTAGGAGAGGAACCATGGCCCGTATCCCCAGAAAGTTTCTTAAAAATCCAAATGCCGCTTATCACGTCATTTCCCGTACTGCCCTCCCTGGGCATAATGTCCTTGGTCCTGCTGAAAAAGACCACCTCTTATATCTTTTTCGCTGGCTTTCAAAAATCTTCTTTGTGGAAGTCTACGGCTTTTGCATCATGGGGAACCACTTTCACCTCCTCTGCCGTATGCTCCCTCCTGAATCATTCTCTGACGAAGAAATAATCTACCGCATCAAGTTATATTATGGGGACAGGCGAAAAATTTGTCTTACTCGCGATAGAATCGTCTACTTTAGAAAGCGTTTTTCTGATCTTTCGCGTTTTGTGCAGGAAATAAAGCAGAGGTTTTCCAGATGGTACAATAAGATTCATAATCGCAAGGGCTATTTTTGGTCAGACAGATTTAAGAGTGTCATCATCGAAAAAGGCGAGGCCCTGCTTAATTGTCTGGCCTACATTGACCTCAATCCGGTACGGGCAGGGTTAGTTGAAAGACCTGAACATTATCGTTGGTGTTCATTGGGGTACCATTTGGGGACAGGCAACAAAGAAGAATTTCTTTCGACCAACCTGGGGATAATAGAATTTACGAACAAAGGATATCGTAAACGGCTTGAGATATATCGAAAGTTCGTATATGGAAAGGGAGGAATTGGGGACAGGCACAAAGTAAACAAAGATTCTTTTCAACAGCGGATACGCTATTTTTCAGAGGGATTATTTATAGGAACGGAAAAATTTGTAAAAGAAGCACTAGCTGAACTAAAAGAAAGGCTAGGGCTTAAGCGCAAAGTTATATTTATCGATGCTTATGCTTATTCATAATTCACCCCGTGGGTGATCTAAAGAGGACAAGATGGCTATTATAAAGATATTAGGCACCGCTGGTGCACGCTATGTAGTAGCTCGACAACTACGTTCTTCTGCCGGAACATATATTGAACATCTAGGTACCCGCATAATGTTAGATCCAGGTCCTGGTACTCTGGTACGCATGGCCCAAGAAAAACCCAGAATACCGGTAGAAAAACTACATAGTATCATCTTGACCCACGCCCATTTAGACCACTCTAACGATGTGAATATTTTAATAGATGGACTCACCGAAGGTGGCCTTAAAAAAAGAGGGACCCTTTTTTGCCCTCAAGAGTGTCTTTCTGGCGATAACGCCGTGGTATTACGCTATCTACGACCTTATTTAAAAGACATCCAAATACTTAAAGCACACCAGCTTTACACAATAGGTGATATTACATTTGAAACAGCGTGCCGTCATTATCACCCTACGGAAACATACGGTCTTATTTTTCACCTTTCTAGCCAAAGGGTTGGTTTTCTAGTAGATACACTTTTTTTCCCAGATCTAATCAAAAGTTATGCCCTTTGTGACGTATTAATTATTAATGTGGTGCGATACAAACCACATCCCTCTCCCAACGTCCAACATTTATGCATAGCTGATGTACGTACACTACTAGAGAGGATAAAGCCCCAAAAGGCCATCTTGACTCATTTTGGTATGACTATGATTCGCGCACGCCCAAAACAAGTAGCCGAAAAACTATCGCAAGAATTAGGTCTAGAAGTAATCGCCGCCTACGATGGTCTAACTCTAGAAATATAAAGCTAAAGAATAAAACGTGAAAGATCTAAATTTTCGGCTACGTTAGCTAACCTTTCACGCACATATTCAGAAGTAATTATGATCTTTGTAGGAGCAACGTCTGGGGCTTCAAAGGAAATTTCCTCTAATAGTTTTTCCATCACCGTATATAATCGTCGAGCCCCAATGTTTTCCGTACGTTCGTTCACTTCAAAGGCTATCCGCGCAATTTCTTCTATCCCTTCAGGCGTAAACTCTAAAGTAATGCCTTCTGTTTCTAAGAGGGCCTTGTATTGTTTTACCAAGGCATTCTCAGGCTCGGTCAAAATGCGCACAAAATCTTCCTGAGTTAAAGGATCTAATTCCACCCTTATAGGGAAGCGACCTTGCAATTCCGGGATCAGATCCGAAGGCTTAGCCACGTGAAAGGCACCGCTGGCGATGAATAATATATGATCCGTACGTACCATGCCGTAACGCGTATTTACCGTAGTGCCTTCTACAATAGGCAAAAGATCACGTTGGACCCCTTCGCGAGAGACATCTGGCCCCGAACCAGAACCCTCTCGGGCCGCAATCTTGTCTATTTCGTCTATAAAGATTATGCCGCTGGTCTCTACCCGTCGAATAGCCTCTCGAGTTACCTTGTCCATATCGATTAGTTTATTGGCCTCCTCTTGCTTGAGGAGTTCAAAAGCATCCTTCACTTTCATACGCTTACGTTTAGGACGTTTGGGGAACAAGTTCCCCATCATGTCCCGAAGTTGTTGTTCCAAATCTTCGAGACCGGTAGCGGCAAGCACTTCCACCATAGGCATGGCTTTTTGGGAGATTTCTATTTCTACATATTTGTCATCCAACTCACCTTTACGTAGTTTTTCTCTAAAACGCTCTCTAGTATGGGCCATCACCGTTCTGTCTGCCTCGGGACTAGAGGGAGGAATTAATAAATCCAACAGGCGTTCTTCAGCCAAAAAATGGGCCTTTTCTTCTACCCTTTGCTGTTCTTCCGCGCGGACCATTTCTACTGCTATATGAGTCAAATCTCGAATCATAGACTCCACGTCTCGCCCCACATAGCCTACTTCAGTAAACTTAGTAGCTTCCACCTTTAAGAAAGGCGAATTTGACAACCGCGCCAAACGCCTAGCTATCTCTGTTTTTCCTACTCCTGTAGGGCCTATCATGATGATATTTTTGGGGTAGATCTCTTCCTGGAGGGGCGGAGGTACTTGCTGACGCCGCCAACGATTGCGCAAGGCTATTGCTACAGAGCGTTTGGCTTTATCTTGACCAATGATATATTTGTCTAGCTCAGCAACTATTTCTCTCGGTGTAAGTTCTTTAGAAGGAAGGGCCTTCATAAATACCTCCTCTAGAGCTCTTCGATGACAAGCTGTTCGTTGGTATATACACACACTTCAGCAGCTATTTTTAAGGCTTCGATAGCAATCTCCCGAGCGGAAAGATCTGTATGCTTAAGCAAGGCCTTTGCTGCTGCTAGAGCCATTGCCCCTCCAGACCCAATAGCCAATACAGGCTCATCAGGTTCCATAACGTCACCTGCTCCAGAAAGGAGCAAGATGTGGCTCTTATCGCAGGCTATAAGCATGGCCTCCAAGCGCCGCAACATACGTTCGGTGCGCCAATCTTTGGCCAATTCTACGGCCGCACGGACCAATTGCCCACCATACTGGTCTAGTTTTTTTTCTAATCTTTCAAAAAGAGTCAACGCATCGGCTGTAGCCCCGGCGAAACCCACAAGGACTTTGTCGTGATATAGCCTACGTACTTTTCGAGCCCTATGTTTTATGACATGATCGCCCAGTGTTACTTGACCATCTCCGGCCAAAACTACTTTGTTGTCCTTTTTTAAGGCTAAAATAGTAGTACCCTTAAACATTGGTCTATTCCTCTTGAAGGTGATCTCTTTCCTTAACATGACTTGCCGAGGAAACAAGGCCTTTTTTGGCCCTAGGATGCGCTCCATCGTAAATTTTTGTTAAATGGACAAAATCTAGGTGTGTATAACGTTGGGTAGTAGACAGTCGGCTGTGGCCAAGCATTTCTTGAATAACACGCAAATCAGCTCCAGACTCTAGCAAATGGGTGGCAAAGGAATGCCTAAGCGTATGAGGAGAAACCCTAGCAAGCCCTAGACTTACGGCGTATTGTTTTAGGAGACGACGAACACTGCGGGTAGTAAGGACTCCTCCCCTGAAATTTACAAATAACGCCTCCGTTTTTTTTCCTAGCTTGGCCAATAAATTCTCTCGGGCAGGGAAATAGGCCCAAAGGGCCTCTTTGGCCTTCTTACCAAAAGGGGCAATGCGCTCTTTGTTCCCTTTGCCCCTTACCCGCACAATCATAAGGTCCACCAAAACGTCCTGAAGCCGTAGGCCACAAAGCTCTGAGACTCTTAACCCGGCCCCATAAAGGAGTTCTAATATGGCCCTATCACGCAAAAACTTGAACTCCTGCCCCTGCGGTTTTTCTACCAGGGCGAAGACTTCGTCTACGGATAATACTCGCGGGAGGGTTTTGCCCAATTTGGGACATTTTATATACAAAAGCCTTGGGTCTCTTAAGCCCCCTCTTTTTTTAAGGAACTTAAAAAAGCTACGCAGACAGGCCACCTTACGGGCTAAAGTAGTTTTGGCCTTTGTCTTAGCCACTTGGGCTAAAAAAAGACGTACCTCGGCCAACCCGAGTTGTTTAAAACCTTTTTCTTCCATAAACACCTGAAGTTGTCCCAAATCGTTACGGTAGGCACGAAGCGTCTCTGGCGAAACTCCCTTCTCCTGAGCAAGATAATCCAAAAAAGATAAGATATCGTCCCTCAGCACCTTCCTACTGCCCGCCAGTGAGTAATTTTGAAAAAATAGGCGCCTTAAAAACTTGCATAGCAAAGGCCGTAGCCGTTTCCAAAAATAGTTCCTCGGCCCTTTGCAAGGCTTTAACTATATGTTCTTCTCTTATACCATAAAGCTTATAATAGTCACAAAATACTTCTAAATGAGGGGGATTCTCTTTTATTGAAGGCAAATGGGCACTGAGATTAGTAACCCCGATTATAGTTTGATGAAGCTTGAGCTTGAGCAAATTTTCGGCACTTGCGGTGTGGAGACCTATGCCACAAATAAGCATGTCTGGTAACTGCCATTTTTTGGCCACCCAGGCACCAGCTTGAGCATGATCCCAGGAAAGCAACTTACGCTCCCAATAACAAAGTCTTCCCCCTTCTTTTTGCCAGGTATTATAAACACGGCGGTAGACATCAAACCAGCTGGTCAGCAACACCGGTAAGGCTATGTCTTGAATCAAGACAATGAGAAAGGCCTTGTCACCCTCTTGATGCCTTTCGGTGGCAAGCTCCCGGGCAAAAAGCGCCCGTAAGAGCGAATCTGTCCAAAATATACGCAAATCAAACCCGGAAACCTTGGGTGCTTGAACTACTTTATTAACGCCGTAGGAAACTACTATGGCCTCGACCTCCTTTAGGCCCAAAACCTGTACGGCCTGCACCAAATCCGTGATTTCCTTGGTCAGGCCGGCAAAAGGTGAATTAGTAACTTTTAGAACCTGTGTAGTAAGACCCGGATCATACTGGATCAAACGGGCAATTTCCACAGCGGATACATCAGGGTCTCTTAATTTGCCAAGGATCTTGGTAACTACCTCTGGAAGGGTAGGAATTTTAACATCTTGAAAAATCTTTTCGAAATTACCTGTAAGTAGCGTGGTATAACGAAACAATTTTTTCAATAGCATGTTATGTATTTCGGCACGGGCAAGCAATAAATAGAATACTAAAAAAGTAACTTATGGGTTTTAAAAGCATATTAAAAGGATTTTAAAGACTAAAATGGACGATTTACTTTGGCATTTAGGGAAAATTGCTCGTTTACGTTTTTGGTATCAGGTCAGACATCGAGGGCGCTGGGTGCTCCTGGTCTTCATAGGCTTAAACAGCGCCTTGAGCATATTTTTCCTGGGCCTGATAGCTTGGTTAACCTCCTGGCCTCTTATCTTCCCCTCTTTAGGGCCTTCGGTATTTTTGATTTTCTATACGCCTTCGCGAGCCATGTCTTCCCCCAGGAACACCCTATTAGGTCACCTCAGTGCCGGCATAATAGGCATTGTGGGGCTAAAACTTGCTCACCTTTTGGGCCTCCATACAGGTCTAACCCTGGAGGGCATAAGCATCTTGGCCCTTACAGTGGGGATCACAGGCATTTTTATGTCAGCCACCCGCATCCTTCACCCCCCAGCAGCATCCACTGCCTTAATTGCCTCCCTGGGAATGCTACCTGGATGGCATGCCCTTTTGGTCTTGGCCTGTGCTTGTGGCATAATTTTAATCCAGGCTATTATATTCCACCGCTTAGCGGGCGTATCTTATCCTTTATGGGCACCTTTTAAAGAGGATATCTCTCCTGACATAAAAACTATAGACGGCAACGTATCCTTCTTTGCCAGCCGAAAACGGCCCTCTACTTTGGCAGACATGGCCGAACAGATAGTCTTTCGCGGCAAAGTTGATTGAATTCAGAAAAAATAAAATAAGCCGCTCTATTTCCTCAGGGTGTAGAAACACAAAAACTGCTGACCCTTGAACTCTATTAGCGCACCGCCGCGACCTCTTATCAGTCTTGACAAGGAGGACTCATTTTTGGTCATTACGGTGCCGCTGACCCGTCATGGCGAACGTGCCCATTACTTGGCATGACGAGCGGAGCGAAGCAATCCCCTGAGATCGCCACGGCGGGCTAACACCCGCCTCGCCATGACCTTTATCGGATAAGACATGTCCCTATTAAAAGCAAGACCTTGACCTTCCTCTAATAGGGCTTATCGTCTCCAGACGAAACAAAATTGTCAGACATTATAGGACAAAAAAGTAAAGGAGGTATTACCATGCGAATCATCAAAAGCTACTTCAAACCGTGGGCAATTTTATGGGTAATAATGTGCTTAGTACTAACGCCAAACCTCTTGTGGGCAGCCAAGACAGATACTTCTGCCTCATCTATTGCAAAAGGTGCAGTAGAGTCTGCTAAAAAAACGGCCCAAAATATTCAAGCCAAGCTAAGTCAAGACGCAATCAAGGCTGTAGCTGAAACCCACCAAGCTTTGGACCTATTGAACAAGGGGAAAATAGATGAGGCGGTAAAGGTACTGCAAGATGCTATAGGAAGACTCGAGGTTGTTTTAAGCGCTAATCCAAAACTTGCTTTTGTCCCCATTAATGTATCTACAGTTGCCTTTGATTTAGAAGCTGGACCTAAAGAAATACAGAATACTATCAACAAAATAAAGAAACTACTTGATGAGGGGGACATACAAACTGCTAGGCATTTACTCGAAAATTTACAATCAGAGATTGACATTATTGTAGAAAAGATTCCACTGGCTACTTATCCAGACACCATAAAACTTGCTGTTAAATACATCGCTAATAACAAAATAGAAGAAGCAAAGACCCTTCTTACTACGGCTCTTTCTTCAATTGTACAAGACGTAATTGTAATCCCCCTACCTATCGTGAGAGCAGACATGCTTATACAGGCTGCTTCTAAAGTTGCTAAAGCCGATAAAGAAAAGGCTGTTGAATTACTAAATCGTGCTGAACGTGAACTAAAAATAGCCAAATTATTAGGCTACACCAAAAATTATGACAAAGAATATAAAGAACTAGTAAAACAAATAGAAAACCTAAAGAAAGAGATAAAGGGGAAAAACCATAGCGAAAAATTATTCGAAAAACTACTAAACAAAATAAAGATCTTCAGAAAACACTTTGAAGCCAAACCCAAAGAACACTAGGGGCAAAATAAAGGGTGGGCCTGGGCCCACCCTTCCAAGCACCTCATCTTCCTTACCTCTCCACGATGCTAACCTGCTTGTCATGACAGCAATCTTATAAAATCACACGGGTGTACGCGCCGCCTAGGAAGGGAAAATTAGTCACGGTTTGTGTTCGCCAAAGAGTACGGAAAGAAAAAAATGTGCCCTTTAATAACCCCCCTTGTCATTCGAACAAATGTTTGATATAAATGTTCGTATGAGAGATGGCTCAATCGCGGAAAATGCCGACGCTAGGGAAAGGCTTATCAAGGCTGCCGAAAAGCTCTTTGCCGAAAAGGGTTTTAA
>Ga0256840_1002005_pt1 | contig 18358 bp, 19 predicted proteins | sample 355202metaG_FD_185969 | JGI IMG/M metagenome (GOLD analysis project Ga0256840, IMG submission 185969) | Hydrothermal vent microbial communities from Mid Atlantic Ridge, Atlantic Ocean - 355-202 | ecosystem: Environmental > Aquatic > Marine > Hydrothermal vents | place: Atlantic Ocean: Mid...
AAAGAAACGAAGCAAAGAAAGACGCCCGACCTCCTTGCCCTTCGGGTTCCCGGAAACGGAGCATGGCTTATGCGGATCGGCAAAAACTCGGCTAACGCCTCAAACATTTGCCGTTCTGGTCGCAACGCCATTCTCCATTTCCGGCTGCGTCACACGGGATCGGAGAGTCAAAATACAGGAGTCCCTTTTTAGAAAGTAAAAAATGGGTGAACTTCAGTATTATTTATTGTTGACACAATTCTTATGGGGATACTTGCAGGAATAGGAGCAGGACTCTAAAAAATATAATACGGGTAAACCCAAGCGTTATACCATTAAAACAGGAGGTAGTAATGAAAGCTGAATTTACCGCTATTATTGAACCCGCTCCAGAAGGTGGATATTGGGCAATATGTCCTGAAGTGCCGGGAGCAAATGGACAAGGCGAAACCGTAGAAGAAGCCAAGGATAGCTTGCGAGAAGCTATTGAATTGATTTTGGAAGATCGAAGAGAGGATGTTCTTCGAGGTTTACCCGATGATGTGATCCGTGAAAAGGTAATGGTTTCATGAAACGCCGAGATTTGGAACGAAAACTCAGAATTGCCGGGTGCTATTTGAAAAGAGAGGGCGCATCACATTCTCTTTGGATTAATCCGAAAAATGGAGTTGTTGAGGCGGTTCCACGGCACAAAGAAGTCAAAGAACCACTGGCAAAGAAGATTTTAAAGAATTTAAATGCTGAATAAATGGCCTAACGAATAAGGATTAGATAGTGCGAGGAACGAGCCGCGATCTTATCCTGTGGTTGGACAAGCCCGGTCGCAATACATATAAAGCAAATATATCGGTTTGATTTTGGGGTTGTTAAGGTCTTGATCTTTCGGGTACTTTTTTACAGGCGTGGGGAGCCTTCACCTGCTGGCAGGCTATTTTTTTTGCTGATGCTGACGCCCCCTTTTGAACTTCTGATCCTCCTCTATTTTGATTATCACAATACGCTGCCAGTTTTTTCAGATTAGCCCGATAACCAGGCCGGTTGCCAAAAGGCGGTAATCTCCATAATCGCTTTGCAGCGTGGGCATTTGAACACCGGCCTTGGCCTTGACGGGGTCGGCTCAAGCATGACGCGTAAAATATGCTGCACCAAAAATAACAGCCTTTTGGCATTACCATGCAGAAAACCGTAATCTCGCACCCGACGAAAGCCACGGGGAAGAACATGTTGCAGAACCAGCCATAAAAAGTCTTCCCCCTTCGTAGTTCTGATGTCTTTTTGCCCGGTTTTGCTGTCAATGTAGCGGAAGGTCACCTCTCCATCCTGACAGGAGACGCTGTATTTTTCGGTAATGACACCACGATAAAGATAGCGGGAGAGATATTTCAGAGTTAAGAAAAATACCCGGTCGCGAAATTTGCGGGTCGCGTCGATCAGTCGCTCAACCGCCGCCAGGGTCAGAATGTCAGGTATTGTAGAAATCTTTGGCGGTTTGATAATGTTAACCCATTGCCAATCACGTTTGAGGACACATCGCCAGAAGAATTGCAGTCCATTGCGCTCGACTTTGACAGTACTCCAGGAATGGGAATCAACCAGCTGGCCAAAGTAGATCTCTATCACGATCCAGCTGGAACTTTAAGGCAGAACAAGTCATTTGAGCTGACGCCTAATATCTTGCAGCTTTGGGCATTCCTGTCGTTATCGTACATTTTACCGAACCATTTTACCGAACCGCATGGACACAGGGACATACTCGGTGTAGCTCAATTCCAGCGGTCTCTTTTTAAGATTATGCGATTGCGCCGAATAATTATATTGCCTTTCGCTAGATAGAAACACATAGTTTGACCATGAAAGAATTACTATATCAATATAATCCGTGGGAGGAAGAATCGTTCAAGAACGAAAATGTGTAACCACGTGAAAAGTATCTCGTTGAACTCAGAAAAGTTCATAAAATAAAAATAGAAGAGAAAATATACGCATCTGACCTTGGCAGTTATTTTGAAAACTATATTTATTTATTGCTGAGAAACAAAAAGACGCTCTTTTATCTGTACGAAAATACAACAGAAATAGATTTCTTCACAGAGGATAAAATTCTTATAGAATCAACGTTTTACGCAGAACTCAACAAAAAGCAGGAGAAACTATTCAATGAATACCCTGCCAATAAAAAACTGGTCATTGACTCTGTGAAAAGGTTAGAAGTTTTGAATGAGATCTAAAAAGAAACCTTAGAGGTTACATCTCTTCTCTGAGTAGCAACTGAAAGTCTTGGACTAAAGTCCATAGTTTTCACTAGCGTGAGGGAACAATATACAAATAGTGCTTTGACCAGTTCCGACTACAATTCTCCAAAATTTCTAAAAATATTCAATCCAACCGCCTGGCTCTTTTCCGGATGAAACTGGGTTGCCATGATGTTATCACGCCAGATAGAGGCACAGAAATCGACCTCACCATAACGACAGCTGGCAGAAATATCGTCCTGATTTTCTGCGGAACAGTAGTAGGAATGGACAAAATAGACAAAGCTATCCGTTTTGACATTACGAAAAAGTGGCGACTGCTGATGGATATTGATATTATTCCAACCCATATGCGGTACTTTGAGCCGCTCACCATTCTCTATCATTCCTGGAGGAAATCGCAGCACTTTCCCAGGGATTAATCCCAAGCCTTGATGGCAACCAAACTCTTCGCTCTCATCAAACAACATCTGCATCCCGACACAGATTCCAAGCATCGGTTTTCCCACATCAATATGTTCCAGCAACGGTTCAACAAAACCACCATCGCGAAAATGATGAATACAATCCCGAAAAGCCCCAACTCCCGGCAATACAACTTTATCAGCCGTTTTTATATCATTTGGATCGGCACTGACGCGCACTGCAAAACCGAGACTCTCAAACGCTTTCTCAACGCTGCGCAGATTGCCCATCTCGTAATCAATTATATTAATCATATACGTCATTTGCTCCGGAAACTGAAAAAGATCAGACAAACGCAACCCAAGTTTCTGGACAGAAACTACTCCAACGTTCCCTTGGTTGACAACACCCCCTGGATACGTGGATCAAGCCCGGTAGCTTCATCCAACGCCCGGCCAAAGGCTTTGAAAATTCCCTCAATAATATGATGGAGGTTGTCACCATAAGCGAGATTAACGTGAATATTTGCTCCAGAATGGTTACAGAAAGCGACAAAGAACTCTGAAACCAGCTCCGTATCAAATTCACCTACCTTTGCTTTGGGAAGATCGACATTGAAGACCAGAAATGGACGACCGGAAAAATCGATGACCACCGATGCCAGAGCTTCGTGCATCGGCATGGTCGCCCGGCCAAAACGCTTTACCCCGGCTTTATCTCCCAGCGCCTGTTTAAACGCCTCACCCAGGACAATACCCAGATCTTCAACCGTATGATGAGCATCAATCTCCGTATCACCCGTTGCTTTAACCGTTAAATCAAAAAAACCATGCCGTGCCACAGCAGAAAGCATATGGTTAAAAAATGGAACTGGGCTTTCAAGATGGTGTTGTCCGGAACCGTCCAGATTCAATTCAATACTGATATCGGTCTCTTTGGTTTTGCGGTCGATTTTTGCTGTGCGTGCCATATTCAAACTCCTTAGCAAAACCGGGACTGTCCCCGCATGGGGGCTGTCCCAGGCTTTTGCGGGGCGAACCACCGCGGTTCTTCGTGGATCGTAAACTTCGGGACAGCCCCCGATGGGGCTGGGGACAGTCCCAAGTTTACTGCAATACTGCTTTTGTAGGGGCGCTGCTTGCTGCGCCCCTACAGGCATCTATTTTTCTAACCGGATCGAAACTGACCTGGCGTGCGCTTCCAGACCTTCCAATTCAGCAATATGGATAATCTCTTTACCCAGCCGTTGCAGTCCACTGTCCGAAAACGAAATAATACTCGACTTTTTAACAAAATCATCCAGCGACAAGGGTGAAAAAAAGCGGGCGGTTCCACCCGTCGGCAAAGTATGGTTCGGTCCGGCTAGATAATCTCCAGCTGCCTCCGGAGTACTATGCCCCATAAAGATCGCTCCGGCATGACGTATTTTGGACAAAATCGCAAAGGGATTATCGACCGCCAGCTCAAGGTGCTCAGGTGCAATCCGGTTGGAAAAACTAATCGCCTCATCAAGATCTTCCGCTAGGATAATTGCCCCGAAAGCATCAATCGATTGACGCGCAATCGTTTCTCGGCTGAGTTGTTGTAACTGCACGGCAACTTCCCTTTGAACTGCAGTTGCCATCGATTCGGAGCTGGTGACCAGCACCGCAGAAGCCAATTCATCATGTTCTGCCTGAGAGAGCAGATCAGCTGCGATATGGGCAGGATTACCACTGCCATCATTGATCACCAGAATTTCACTCGGCCCGGCAATCATATCGATATCAACCTGTCCAAACACCAGTTGTTTGGCCGTTGCCACATAAATATTGCCCGGCCCGGTGATTTTATCAACCCGTGGTACCGATTCAGTACCATAAGCGAGAGCTGCAATGGCTTGAGCGCCGCCGAGTTTGAAAATCCGGTCAACACCTGCAATCCTTGCCGCCGCCAGGACATGGGGATTAACTTCACCACCCGGCATCGGCACTACCATAATCACCTCACCGACTCCGGCAACTTTGGCAGGAATAGCATTCATCAACACGGATGAGGGATAAGCTGCCTTTCCTCCTGGGACATAGATACCAACTCGATCAAGTGGACGCACCAGCTGCCCGAGAAGAACATCATCCTCATCTGTCGAGAGCCAGGTTTCCTGTTTCTGTTTGGCATGGTAAGAAGCAATTCGGTCAGCAGCCAATTGCAACGCAGCCAGCGATTCAGCACTGACAGTCGCCATCGCAGAATCCATATCAGCTTCACTGACTTCAATATTTTCGGTGTTCAAATCAATCCGGTCAAACTTAGAACTCAACTCGAACAGTGCCACATTGCCACGTTGCCGCACGTCGGCAATGATCGCCTTGACCGTTTCCTCAATATCCCCGGGAATTTCGTCAGCTCGCTGTTCAATCCGCTGAAATTGCCGGGTAAAATCGGGGTCACTGAATTTTAAAATCCGCATCATAATAAGCCCCACAGTCTACTGTGAAATTTTAACCTCATCACCGATCACCTTTTCCAAACCATCAATAATTTTACTGATTCGCTGATGTTTGGTTTTTAAGCTGGCACGATTAACAATCAGACGGCTGGTCACTTCAGCAATCGTTTCAACCTCAACCATGTTGTTAGCCTTGAGCGTTCCGCCTGTGGAAACCAGATCAACAATCCGTTCTGACAATCCAACCAGCGGTGCCAATTCAATGGAACCATAAAGTTTGATCAATTCAACCTGGATTCCCTTGGCTGCAAAATAGCGTTCAGTAATATTTGGATATTTGGTTGCAACCCGAATATTTGACCAATTCAGGGGATTATCGACTTCTTTGAGTACCTTCGGTTCGGCGACTACCAGGCGGCAATAACCAAATTTAAGATCGAGAGGTTCATAGAGTTTTTTTCCCTGCTCAAGCAGAGTATCCTTGCCAACAACACCGAGATCAGCACACCCATATTCAACATAGGTTGGCACATCGGTTGCTCGCACCGCCATAAAACGAAATTTCTGCTCCGCATTCTCAAAAACCAATTTGCGGCTTGATTCATTCATTTCCGGACAAGTAATCCCTATTTGAGAAAACAGTTCCATCGAATCCTGCATAATTCGCCCTTTTGGCAGGGCAAAGGTAATCCAATCACTCATTATTTGTACCTTTTAAGTCGTTCGCTAGGTTATTAGATGATGGCAGCAAATTTGAGACTGCCCAGAATGCCACTCCACCATCACTACTCTTGCTCTCGCCAGATGTTAGCTCCCAATGCCGCCAGTTTTTCTTCGATCTTTTCGTAGCCGCGATCCAAATGGTATATCCGGGAAACCTCCGTGGTATTTCCCGATGCTAATCCCGCCAGAATCAGGGAGGCACTGGCACGTAGGTCGGTTGCCATCACTGGAGCACCGGTCATGTGCTCTGTGCCACGGATAATTGCACTGTGTCCATCAATCTGGATATCGGCACCCATCCGCTGTAATTCACAAACATGCATGAAGCGATTTTCAAATACCGTCTCCGAGATTCGACTGGTTCCTTCCGCTTTGGTCATCAGAGCCATGAATTGAGCCTGCATATCGGTCGGAAAACCGGGAAACACACTGGTTCGGATATCAACTGGTGCCAGTTTTTTCGACCCGATGACTCGTAAACCATCTACCTCCGCCTGGATGACAGCCCCAGCCTCAGTCAACTTGCTGATCAAGGCTTCCTGATCCTCCCGCACCGCACCACGAACCAGAATATTTCCAGCGGTAATTGCCGCCGCTATCATAAATGTTCCTGCTTCAATTCGGTCAGGAATGACCCGACACCTGAGGGGGTTGAGGCTTGCAACTCCTTGAATTTGGATAATTGCCGTACCCGCACCCTCAATATTTGCCCCCATACTGATCAGTGCCTCTGCCAGTTGAACTATTTCAGGCTCACGAGCAGCATTTTCCAGCACGGTTTCACCATCTGCCAGGGCAGCTGCCATCAACAGGTTCTCAGTCCCTCCAACCGTTGGCAGATCAAAAGATATCTTTGCCCCGCGCAATTTTTCCGCAGTTGCCTCAACATAACCATGATCAAGGGTAATTTTAGCCCCAAGAGCTTCCAACCCTTTTAGGTGCAGGTTGATTGGACGGGCACCGATAGCGCACCCACCAGGCAAACTGACCCGAGCCTGGCCGAAGCGAGCCAGAAGTGGACCAAGAACCAAGACTGAAGCGCGCATGGTTTTCACTAACTCATAGGGCGCTTCCACACTTTTAATTTTATCGGTATTAATCTGGTAGCAGTCGGCTTGAGCATCAATTTCAGCACCCAGTTCCCGCAATAGCTTCACCGCTGTATTGATATCTCTCAGGGCAGGGACATTGCTGAGTTCACTCTGACCTTTTGCCAACAGGGTCGCAAACAACAATGGCAAGGCCGAGTTTTTGGCGCCACTAATCTGGACTTCACCATTGAGCGACACACCACCTTTAATAACTATCTTATCCAATGCAATCTCATTTCTGTTTTAATAATTGGCCACCAACCACACGTGGTTGCCCGGAATAATCTTCGCGCACAGACAAATTAGCCAAACCGGAAGCCACAAATATTTTTTTAACTGCCTCTGCCTGTTGGTAACCAACTTCGACCAGTAACCAACCATGGGACTTGAGTCGACTGATGGCCTGATCAGCAAGCTTCTGGTAACAATCCAAACCATTGTTTTCAGCCAACAAAGCTAACTGCGGTTCAAAGCAGCGCACTTCGGGCATCAGCTCATCCCATTCCTTTTCAGCAATATAAGGGGGATTGGAAACGATCAGATCATACTGTTGCACAGGCAGTTCAGCAAGATCCCCCTGTAACAGTTTAACCTGATCTGCTACTTGATGCTTTTCAAGATTTTTCCGGGCAATTGCCAATGCCGCAGTCGAAATGTCCAATCCGACCATTTGCCAATCTGGAAGTTCACTCGCCAGGCTGATAACAATAGCACCGCTACCAGTGCCTACATCCAGCAACTGCCCTTCTGATCCTGCTCTGCCAAGAGTTTCTTCCACAAGAATTTCGGTATCGGCACGCGGGATCAGAACGTCAGGAGTCACAATAAATTCCAGCGACCAGAATTCTGTTGATTCCAGCAAATATTGCAACGGTTCTCGCTGCCCTCGACGTTTCACCAACGGTCGAATAATATCAAGTTCTTCAGCAACAAGTGGTCGATCATAGTTAAGATAGAGACCAACCCGATCCAGTTGCAAAACATGTGCAAGCAGCAGTTCAGCATCTAAACGGGGGTTATCGATACCTTTCTCGGCAAAATAGTCAGTCATCCAGCGCAATAATTTTAGCAGGATCCAAATTTCACCCAAAATTTAAGACTCCCGTTGACTCATCTGAGCCGTCTGTTGATCCGTAATCAGAGCATCGATAATTTCGTCGATATCCCCCTGCATGATCGCATCCAGCTTATAGAGAGTCAGTCCAATACGGTGATCCGTACAACGTCCCTGGGGATAGTTGTAAGTACGAATCCGTTCACTTCGATCGCCACTGCCAACCTGATTTTTACGGTCAGCTGCCATCTCAGCTTGTTGATCGGCTAACGTCTGATCATAGATCCGCGACTTGAGCACTTTAAGTGCCTGTGCCTTATTTTTATGCTGCGACTTACCATCCTGACAAGAGACTACCACCCCAGTTGGGATATGGGTCAAACGCACCGCAGATTCGGTTTTATTGACGTGCTGCCCTCCCGCCCCTGAGGCGCGGAAAAGGTCGATACGCAAATCAGCAGGCTTAATATCGATATCGACATCTTCAACTTCGGGAAGAACGGCAACAGTACAAGCTGAGGTATGAATACGACCTTGAGTTTCGGTATCGGGAACCCGCTGAACCCGATGGGTTCCACTTTCAAATTTAAGCCGGGAATAAACACGCTTACCGCTGATCAAAGCAATAATTTCTTTAAAACCACCCCCATCGGTCTCTGAAGAACTCATTATTTCGATCTTCCAGCGGTTTCGATCAGCATAACGGTTATACATGCGGAACAAATCAGCGGAGAATAATGCCGCTTCATCACCACCAGTTCCAGCCCGGATCTCCAGAATAATATTTTTTTCGTCGTTAGGGTCTTTGGGTAACAATAGCAGTCGCAGCTGTTCTTCCAGATCAGCCCGCTGCTCTTCCAGCCCTGGAAGTTCTTCCTTGGCCAATTCTTTCATTTCCAGATCACTATCCTGAAGCAGCTCCCGATTACCCTCAATATCGCTACAAACCTGCAGATACTGACCGTAAACTGCCACCACTTCAGTCAAATCAGAATGTTCTTTGGCCAGTTCACGATAGCGGTTCTGATCTGAAGTCACAGCGGGATCAGAAAGGAGCCCCTCAACCTCACGAAAACGATCAACAACATCTTCCAGATTTGCAAACATAGGAATCTTTCAAATATTATGCAAAAAAAAAGGCGACCCATCCGGGTCGCCTTTTTCAAATTCTACCCGATTATTTCTGGGCGTACTTTTTGCGAAAGCGTTCGATCCGACCAGCGGTATCAATCAGCTTCTGCTTACCCGTGTAAAACGGATGGCACGCAGAACAAATTTCAGTGTGAATCTCCCTGCCGAGAGTCGAGCGAGTCTCAAACGTGTTCCCGCAGTCACAACGAACAGAGCATACCTCATACTTAGGATGGATTCCTTCTTTCATCTTCTTTTTCTCCTTGGCGACCTGGCTTTGGTACAGGTCTATAGTATTTGCGTCAAACAAACCAGTTAATTATCATTTTTGTCTGCTTTGAGCAAGTAAAATTATTCAATAAAAACTGAGATTTGTCTTGATCCGTAATGGCTAAGTAAAAAATACGTCCTGCAAGGCGCAGTATTTTTTCAAGGGCGAAGGCATACACATGTATGTCGAGATCTTGAAAAAACACTGGAACACCGCAAGTCGGGAGTTTTTGCGACGCCGTTTATTGGTTCATTGAATCGAGAAACTCTTGATTCGTCCTCGTTTCCGCCATTTTTTCCAGCAAAAATTCCATACTGTCGACCGTATTCATCGAAGAAAGAACCCGACGCAGCAGCCAGATACGTTGGAGTTGAGATGCATTGAGCAACAGATCCTCTTTCCTGGTTCCAGAACGATTGATATCCATAGCAGGAAAAGTCCGCTTGTCTGCTAAACGTCGATCCAGATGCAGCTCCATATTGCCAGTTCCCTTGAATTCCTCAAAAATAACCTCATCCATTTTACTGCCAGTATCGACCAGTGCAGTTGCAATAATTGTCAAACTACCCCCTTCTTCAATGTTCCGTGCCGCACCAAAGAAACGTTTTGGTTTATGCAATGCGTGGGCATCAACACCACCGGAGAGAATCTTGCCGCTGGAAGGAACAATCGTATTATAGGCACGGGCAAGACGGGTCAGGGAGTCCAGCAGAATGACCACATCACGCTTATGCTCAACTAACCGACGCGCCTTTTCAATAACCATTTCAGCGACTTGAACATGGCGGTTGGCCGGCTCATCAAAGGTCGATGAGATAACTTCGCCATCAACGTTACGCAGCATGTCGGTCACTTCTTCCGGGCGTTCATCAATCAATAAAACAATCAGATAAACTTCTGGATGATTAGTCGCTATCGCATTGGCAATATTTTGCATCAAAACGGTTTTGCCCGTCCGTGGTGGAGCAACAATAAGACCACGCTGCCCCTTGCCAATGGGTGCCACTAAATCAATAACCCGGGTCGCCTGGTTATCTGGTGTTGTTTCGAGAATCAACCGCTCATCGGGAAACAATGGGGTTAAGTTGTCGAAGAAAGTCTTCTCCCGCATCTTTGCCGGATCTTCAAAATTGACTTCCGCAACCTTTAGCAGGGCAAAATAGCGCTCACCCTCTTTTGGTGGTCTGATCTGCCCAGCGACAGTGTCACCGGTACGCAATGCAAACCGACGAATCTGGGATGGTGAAATATAGATATCGTCCGGCCCAGGCAGGTAGTTAGCATCCGGTGCCCGCAAAAAACCAAACCCATCTGGAAGAATCTCCAAGACCCCTTCTCCAAAAATAGCTTTCTTTTGTGCTGCAGTTGCCTTAAGAATTGAATAGATCAGATCCTGGCGGCGCATCCCACCGATCTCATCCAACTTAAGATCCTTGCCAAGGGTAATCAGTTCAGACATTTTAGTTTTTTTCAGGTCTTTCAAGTTCATAAATGTTCTCCAGCCCTCCATTTAAGGGCATACGCAGAAACCGTGATAGATCTTCTGCAGATAAGAATGGGAATAAAATCAATCTGTTTTTCACAAAACTTCAAAATAATTGGTTTCCTAAAAAAAACAACCAATCTGTCACACTTAGAAAACTGGAGCAGAATTGTAGGTAGGTTCAATATTCAATATATAAGAGAACTCGGAACTCTTTTTTTAGGCAGTAATATCTCTTGGCTGGTTACGTCAGAATCTTATTTGGGGAATTATATTATCAACCTGCACTTGCAGGGCATAGAGCGGGCAGGCGTTATGCACACCGCCACTAAAGTCGCTTTTACCCGCTTTATCTCCCTGTGTCAACCTTGAAACGTAAAAATCAGATTTTATCCTTGATGAGAAAACATCATAAATAGTCAAGCAAGCTCGGACTGATTCCAGAAACAATCTCGGAAAAAAGATTTTTATACATCTCCGGGAGCGTCGCTACACCATCTTTATCAGGATCTTCATCCAGTACCCGTTCGATCCCTGACAAACTGATATTTTTCACCCGAACCAGATCAGTTTTATTGAAATAAGCTTCATCAAAATCGGCATACTGCAGCACCAGTGCCTGGAAACTATCCTTCCCAGCCAGTTGCCAAAGAACCTGACCATTACGATCGATCACTGCTGCAGTGGCTCGGATATCATTATAACGAGTCGTCAACGTTTCCAACTTTGTCCGCGAACGCCGCGTTTCCTCAATCTGTTCACCAGAAAAAACCACCAGCAACACAGCGTCAACCACATTTTGCTTAGCGATCTCAGATATGGTTGCAGCATCAAACGCATACCCTTGCGGCCACCCAGATTCATCATGGGGACTTCCAGCACTCAGGAGAGAAAGTGCGGTCAGTTCCGGACTGACCGACAGTGCCCGGACATCAAAATAACCCTTCTTTTTTTTCAGTTGTTTAACTAAAAGTTCATGCTTGCCACTTACTGAACGAGCAAGCATATCGAATAAGAGGTCTTTTTGTGGATAGGTTAAGGAACTATTATAGTCAATCAGAAGGGGCAAAACACCCAAGACCTGAACCCGGGTCTGATACTCCTGTTTTGGAATCTGATATTTTCCGCTAGCACAACCGGAAATGAAAATGATCAATAAACCGCAGAACAACCACTTTTTCATAGTAAACCTCCTGAGCTCTTTTCAATTGATGATCATCAGTGTCTGAACTAAAGGTAGCAGAAGATTCCTCCGCAGGAAACGCAAAAAATAGATAATAAGGGCTTAAGTTCCTAAGCAAAACTGATTTGACGATTTTTTGCGGGAATTTTTTCCGGGTGATAATTCTCTCGTCCCCAGCACAGCAGTTCGCCCGGAGTCGAATTAAACAGTTCTTCTGGCGGTGATTGACCTAAGAAAACAAGTCCCTTCCAGAGCATATTCGAACCATTTTCCCGGGTGATCAACCCCATATCCCCATTTCGCTTACTCAATTTCTTGCCATTATCCCCAAAAGCCAGCGGTAGATGAAAATAGTCGGGGGGAACAATGTTAAGACAGCGATAAAGATAAATTTGCCGGGGTGTCGATGAGAGCAAATCGGCACCCCGGACAACCTGTGTAATCCCGGCATCGATATCATCAACCACAACAGCCAGCTGGTAAGCAAACAAACCATCGGCTCGATGGAGGACAAAATCTCCAACGTCCCGTTCCAAATTTTGCCTCTGCTCACCGAAAATTCTATCGTGATAGATTATTTCTTCATCGGGAACACGGAGTCGGATTGCACGTTCTGAACGACGTCCACGAATTCCCTCTCGACACGTACCGGGATAGACAAATCCCTCTTCTCCCGGATGCGGAGCGCTGGCTAAAATTTCCCTGCGGGAGCAACTACAAGCAAAAACCTCCCCTTGTTCCCGCAACTGCTCCAAAATTTGCTGGTAACGTTTAAAACGGTGACTCTGATAAATGATGTCACCATCCCATTCAAAACCTAACTGTTCCAGAAGTCGCAGCATAGCATCAGCTGCCCCGGGAACAACCCGTGGCGGGTCAAGATCCTCAATCCGGAGAAACCAGCTTCCCGCACAACTTTTTGCTTGCAGATAGCTACCTAACGCAGCCAGCAATGTCCCAAAATGAAGGGGTCCGGTAGGACTGGGGGCAAAGCGCCCAATAGCAGATTCAGAGTTGCCAGCATTTTTTATCAGAGCATCCATATCTGCAGATGATGCAACCGGCATGGCCAACTGTCAAGCGACCTGATCACTCAATATATAAAAGAGCCCATTGACAACCCTTTCTGTTCAGTGTATTCATTACTCGAAAAGTTATCTTTAGGAGGTCAAAGTGGTTATCACACGTGCAACAGAGTATGCAGTCAGAACAGTTATTTATTTAGCTCAGCAACCAAAGAATGATATCGTATTAAAAAAAGATATCTGTCGCACCCAGGAGGTGACCCCGGCATTTTTGACCAAGATTCTGCAACCATTGATCAAAGCAGGGATTGTCAGCTCACAACGAGGGGTCGGTGGTGGTTTTCTCCTGTCCAAAGACCCAAGTGAAATCACCATGCTTGATATTTTACAAGCAGAGGAAGGGCAGCTAAAATTAAACCATTGCCTTGTTGATACCAACTTCTGCTCCCGTGATGCCTACTGTTCTGCCCACGAAGTTTGGTCTGAGGCACAAAACGAGATGGCTCAGATACTTAAATGCCACAGTATTGCGGATCTGGTTCAAAAAGAAAAAGAAAAGCTGGATTTTCTAAAAAATCGTACCACCTGAAAAAAATCGAACTAACAAATTTAGTGAAAAAGGGGCACAGGATTTACCTGTTGCCCCTTTTTTTAGTTGCTAACCTATTGACGTACAAAAAAACCCTGGACTCCAGGAGGGATTAGGATATCCAGGGTAATGCAGAAGGCTGCCACAGCCCTCTGTAAAATAACAAGTCCTACTGTTCATTTTACTACGTCATTATTCCCCGTCAAACGGTCACTCCAATTAATTTCACTTAAGGTTTTCTTCTGGATAGGCATTGATATGATGAACCGTTAAATCAGAACCGGCAAACTCCTGATCCTCATTCAAGCGAAATCCACTTATTTTATCTATTGTTTTGTAAACAACATAACTTGTGACCAAAGCGTAAACAACAGCCAGCAAACTACCAACCAACTGCGCCATAAAGGAGACACCGCCTAATCCACCCAAAGCACTTGAACCAAAAATCCCCACAGCAATCCCCCCCCAGGAGCCAACAACTCCGTGCAGAGGCCAGACTCCGAGGACATCATCAATCTGCAATTTTTCCTGTTCAAACTGAAATCCATAAACAAAAATCAGCGCGCCAATCCCACCGACGAAAAAAGCACCGATTGGATGCATCAGGTCGGAGCCAGCACAAATGGCAATCAGTCCAGCTAACGCACCGTTGTGGACAAATCCTGGGTCATTCTTACCTGCAACCAAGGCGAATAACACCCCACCGACCATTGCTAACAAAGAATTGACCGCAACCAAACCAGAAACACCTTGCAGTGATTGTGCGCTCATGACGTTAAAACCGAACCAGCCGATTGCCAAAATCCAGCTTCCCAGAGCTAAAAATGGAATATTACTGACAGGGATAGCTCGACTGCGTCCCCGCACAAAACGCCCCATTCGTGGGCCGAGGACAAGAATCGCCGGCAAAGCCAACCAACCACCGATGGAGTGAACCACCACGCTACCGGCAAAATCATGAAATTGAGCTCCGAATGTTGATTCAAAAAAACCTTGTAGCCCGGCACTATTTTGACCCCAGATAAAAGATTCAAAGATTGGATAGGAAACACCGGCAAAGATACCTCCAGCCACAACCTGTGGCCAGAATTTGGCTCGTTCAGCAATCCCGCCAGAGATGATAGCGGGGATACAGGCAGCAAAACAAAGGAGGAAAAAGAACCGAACCAATTCAAAACCCTGGTTATCGCCCAGCAACCCAGCTGCTGAGGTATAAAAATGGATTCCGTATGCGATGGGGTAGCCGACAAGAAAATAGACAACCGTTGATACTGACCAGTCGGAAAGGATTTTGACAAAAGCATTCACCTGATTTTTCTGGCGAACCGTTCCAACTTCCAGAAAAGCAAATCCTGCATGCATGGCAAACACCATGACCGCACCCAGCAAAAGAAATAAAACATCCCCACTATGCTGTTGCGCTAAAAACGATGCTTCCATTGATCAGACCTCCTCGTCTAGATACATGAGCCCTACTTCATTCATAGGTCAATTAAACAATCAGAAAGCTAGACTATTCAATTGCTATGCCGTTAAGGAAATAGATGGATTCAAGGGGTTTTTGAATCAAATCACTTCGGAGTATGCTTAAAAATTAACCAGGTCTGCCATTTTTTTAAGCTTTCCCATGCAAGAAAGCCCCCCATAGTCCCGTGGGACAATTGACAAACCTCTCACTGGTAAGCTAGAGTCACTCTACGAACGAAAAATGAACAACGTCTTTATCCAGAGTGGTGGAGGGAGAAGGCCCTTTGAAGCCACGGCAACCGACGTTCCTGGCAACAAAAAGGAGAGAGTCGGTGCCAATTCCTGCCCTGTTGACAGATCAATCCAGGGACAGATGGGGACGGTGCCTAAGATACTCCTAATCACTGTATCTACAAGGCCCCTTCCTGAAGCTGGAAGGGGCTTTTTTATTGGCACTTATCAAAGGGGATGTAGTTTGGATAACAGCACCGGCATCGTGACCACCAGGTATGCAGATTTTGATGTCGAACTGCGCCTTGAAAGTGGTCGTTTGCTGGGTCCGCTGACCTTGGCCTATGAAACCTACGGTGAACTGAATCAGGACGCATCTAATGTAATTATGGTTGCCCATGCCTGGACCGGCAACGCTCACGCTGCCGGACTCCATACAGAAGAAGATCGCAAGCCCGGCTGGTGGGACAACATGATCGGCCCTGGAAAAGTTCTCGACACCAATCGCTATTTCGTTATCTGCAGCAATACCATCGGTTCCTGTAAAGGCTCTACCGGGCCAACCAGTATCAACCCCCGCACCAAGCGTCCCTACCGCCTCAATTTTCCAGTTCTTATGGTACGAGATATGGTTCGTGCCCAAAAACTGTTACTCGATCACCTTGGGATTAAATCATTATTATCGATCGTTGGTGGCTCCATGGGAGCGATGCAGGCCATCGAATGGGCAATCCATTTCCCAGAGATGGTTCGCTCGATTGTCCCCATTGCCGGTACTGGACGCACTTCACCTATGGCGATTTCCCTGAACGCCCTGGCACGACAAGCAGTTTATAATGATCCATTATGGAAAAAAGGGAACTACCAAGCGGAACATCCCCCGGCAGATGGATTGGCTCTGGCACGTGCAGTGGGGCACATTTCATTTTTATCAGATACATCGATGCAGTTAAAATTTGAGCGGCGTTTTTCTGTACGTGACGGGATGTTCGATTTTTTCGGCAAATTTGAAATTGAGCGCTACCTCGATTACAACGGTAAAAATTTCGTTGACCAGTTTGACACCAACTCCTTCCTCTATCTGGCAAAAGCTCTTGATCTTTACGATGTCGCCTGGAATTTTGATTCCCTGAGTGAAGCGCTGGATCAAATCAATTGTCCATCGCTCTGGTTTGCGTTCAGCTCCGACTGGCTCTATCCACCTCAGCAAACCGAAGAGCTGGTCACCGAACTGCAACGATTGAACAAAACGGTCGACTACCATTTAATCGATTCTGATTATGGTCACGATTCATTTCTGGTTGAGCCGGAAAAGTATATTCCACTGTTGAAAACATTTCTTGATCAGATTGATGTCTAAAAACACAGTGTCCCGTTAAATATACTGAGTTGTATTCATTTCCCCCTAACAAACATCAAAGCAAATCTGGACGCTGCTCAGCCAACCAGGTTTCAACATCTGCCAACAACGCCTGTGCTTCGACAATGCAGGTATCAGTTGCCGACTGATCAACATAGCCACCCATGTAATCTGACACATTTCTCTTACGTCGCAATGCATCCAAGATGACGATTCGCTTTCGGTCAAGACCTATTGATTTCGGCAACGCTTGAATCATCGTCATGTGGTGTCCCGCTCCACTTCCCGGACGGAAACCATTTGCCATCAGCGAGACCACTGAAAGTTGCATAATCGCTTTGTAAGCCGCATCAAAACGGGTTTCTAAACTGATAGCGGTCACCCGTGCATCTACTATATTGCGATGTGCTGCCTCCAGCAAAAGTTTGATCTCTTCAGCAGAAGCCTCATGTTCCCGAAGTTGTCCGGTTTCCAACAAGTTTTGCAAAGTCATCAGCATCCCCCATTATGTAGATTTTGGTTTCTTTTGCGATCCGTTGCAAAAATGGATCGGTTGTCTGTTTTTCATTAAACTCAACCGTGCTCATAATCACCGGATTAATCTCCCGCCCCAGCTGTTCATGCAAATCAACCAGTGCTGCAACGATTGCAGAAAAAGAGACGTCACCTAATATAAAAAGGTCAATATCGCTATCGTTGCGCTCTTTGCCCTGGGCAACAGAACCAAAAATAAAGGAGAGTTCAATCTGACCTGTCAAGGGCAATAATGCAGCCCGAAGCACATCAGCCAGACCAGATGTTTTGCGGAAAATGCCTGCCAGTTCGTTAAAAATTGGACTCTGACGATTAGCCTGATAGTAAACCTGTCGCCCCTCTTTGCTGCGCACCAGTAGTTCCGCCTGTGCCAGCAGCGCCAATTCCCGATGCAGTGAACCAACCGAGACCCCGGTAAGCCGTGCGATTCTCCTGACATGAAAGCGTTCATCCGGGCGCAACAGCAATAAAGCAAGAACCTGACGGCGGTATCCCCCAAAAAGAATTTCAGCCGGTTGCGATTGATTCATTATGACACTTCTCCATAGTCGTTCTCAAATCCAGAACATATGTAGCACTTTTGAGAACAACTGCAAAGAAAATAATCTTGATTCAAACTTTCACCCGCCGCCAGTTGAGATATTCTTCGTGTTATTCATGGGTTGGATCGAGCATTGCTTCGCGATATTGATCATATCCGTGATGGCCGCCTCAATCTTCGGGCATGCGGGCATTGGCACCATCAAGACAGAGGGGATGTTTCCGCGCCGGGTTTTCCGGGAGCATCCACTGCAGTGTGCAAAACCTCTTTATATTTAATCGCTCGTCGCCAGCTTGATACCCAACCCGATAAATAGGGCTCCAAGGCCACGATCCATCCAGCGTGATACCTGGGTGTTACGACCTAGAGATCTAGCTAATTTACCACCCATAAGAATCAAGGGGGGCTCAACAAAAGCCGCGACGACAATGATAAGAGAACCATGAAGAAACAACTGTGCACTTACTGGACCGACCCCTACCTCAACAAATTGCGGAAGAAATGCCAGAAAGAAAATAGCTACTTTGGGATTTAATACTGCAACCAAAACCCCCTGTTTGAATATTTCCATAGACCCTTTTTGAGACACCTGACCATCAGCAGTCATCTTG
>Ga0256840_1002006_pt1 | contig 18352 bp, 16 predicted proteins | sample 355202metaG_FD_185969 | JGI IMG/M metagenome (GOLD analysis project Ga0256840, IMG submission 185969) | Hydrothermal vent microbial communities from Mid Atlantic Ridge, Atlantic Ocean - 355-202 | ecosystem: Environmental > Aquatic > Marine > Hydrothermal vents | place: Atlantic Ocean: Mid...
TAGCGCCGATGATAGTGTGGCAGGTTGCCATGCGAAAGTAGGGAATTGCCAGGCTTTTAAACGGAAAACCCGGACTCAGCAATGAGTCCGGGTTTTTTTTTGCCTGCGGATGCATGAGGCGATGTCCTGTATCGATGGTGGTGTCCGGTGGTTTTTAATATAGTTGTTGCCTAAAATTGTAAAATTATGCCACCTCTTTTCTTTCTTTTATAACCTATTGATTCCACAGCACTTCCAGAAAGTACTTACATGGAGATAAAGATGGTTTTTTTTTGAAATATCAGAAAAAACAATGGCTTGTATCATAATTCTGCATTCAACTGATCATTCTTTATTCATAGAAGATCTACCCGTTTCAGAACGAAACCTAAAACCGTTCATATCAATCGCCGGATTCCTGTATTATTGATTTTTTCTATTTTGTGAAATCTGGACTTAGCAATGGCAGCAATTGAAAAACTCAAGCTAGAATTAAAAAAATTACCTGAGGAAATGCAGAGGCGGGTAATTAATAAAATTACGGCTTATGAAGAAAGCACGGTTAGGCTTGGAACAGAAATACCAGAAAATGCAGCATTCATCGTTTCTTTGCCAAAGGTATGGGCATGTAGTTTATTTATAATGGAAAATTGTGTCCGGTTTCCTCTAGTATTAAATGATCTTATAGAAAGTGGAGATCTTTTTTTAGAAAAAAGAAGACAAAATTACTCAGAATATTTGAAAACCGAGCTAATTGAGTCAGAAAGTAATTTGATGTTTATCCTGCGTCAATTTAGACGTAGAGAAATGATTCGTATTGCATGGAGGGATCTAGCTGGCTGGTCTTGTTTAGATGAAACCTTAAGTGATTTAACAGAATTAGCAGAAATATGCATTCAATTTTCATTGAACTATCTTTATCAGAAAGCATGTGAAAGTAAAGGTGTGCCAAAGACAGATGATGGTAGACCGATCAATATTGTTGTTTTAGGGATGGGGAAACTAGGTGCCTGGGAGCTAAATTATTCTTCTGATATTGACCTGATTTTTGCTTATGCTGAAGATGGTGTGCTGAATGATAGAAAAGCGACTAGTTATGGAGAGTTTTTTAGCCGTATTTGTAGAAATTTAGTAAAGGTACTGGATGCCATAACAGTCGATGGTTTTGTTTTTAGGACGGATATTCGATTAAGGCCTTTTGGAGATAGTGGCCCAATAATAATGACCTTTGATGGATTGGAAAATTATTACTTAACTCAGGCTCGGGAATGGGAGCGCTATGCCATGATTAAAGCACGCCAGGTTGCTGGAGACTTTTGCAGTGGACGGCAATTAATGGCAATGATTAAACCTTTTGTCTATCGGAGATATCTGGATTATGGTGCATTTGAAGAGCTACGGTCGTTAAAGTTTCAGATTACTCAGGAACTGATGCGAAAAGACCGTATGGATAATATTAAGCTTGGTCCCGGGGGGATTCGTGAAATAGAATTTATAGGACAGGCCTTTCAGTTGATTAGAGGCGGAAAGGTGCCTAAATTGCAGGAGCGAAGCATCCTAAAAGTTTTAAAGATTCTAGGAGAAATGAAGTTGCTTTTACCTGAAGATACTGAGCAATTGCAAACATCCTATTGTTTTTTACGCAGGGTTGAAAACCATATTCAGCAATATCAAGATAAGCAAACGCACGATTTACCTGCTGATCCAGAGGTGCAGCTGATTTTAGCATTTTCTATGGACTTTGCCGATTGGGAGAGTTTTAAGGAAAAACTTGATGAAGCAAGAACGGCAGTGCATAGAGTATTTGATCAGGTGTTCTCCTTGTCTTATCAACAAGATATCAAAGAGGGGGCTCAGATTGTATGGTCTGGCGATAATAATGGTGCTTCACTTGATTATTTGGCGGCAAATGGTTTTGAGCAGGTTAATGCCTCGTTGAAGGTTTTAAATGACTTTAAAAAATCACGGGCAATTAATCGATTATCAGCTAAAGGCCGGAAAGTGATTGACAGGTTGATGCCTCAGCTTATTGATGCAATAAAGATTGTAGATAATCAGGATATTACTTTAAAAAGAGTGCTAGATTTGATTGAAGCAGTTGCTGGGAGAAATGTTTATTTATCATTGCTGGCCGAAAATCCTGATGCATTAACGCAGCTGCTTAAATTATCATCGGCAAGCTCATGGATTTGCCACTATTTGACGGAATACCCTATGCTGTTTGATGAGTTGCTTGATACGCGTTCATTATATGAACCGTTAAATAAGGAACAATTAGCAACCCGGCTTAATGTATGTCTGGACAGTATTGCTTCTAATGATATAGAACAGATAATGATAAGGCTGCGACAATTTAAGCAGGTTAACATATTGCGTATTGCTGCTGCTGATATTATGGGGGCTATCCCAGTGATGGTGGTAAGTGATTATTTAACCTATGTAGCAGAAGTGATTTTAGAATATGTCGTTGACAAAGTATGGCAAATACTAACTTTAAAGCATGGTCTGCCCCCTAATGCCCAGGATGGTAAAAAAGGGTTTGCCATATTGGGTTTTGGTAAGTTAGGTGGGCAGGAATTAGGCTATAGTTCAGATTTAGATATGGTATTTTTGTATGACTGTATCAATGGCAATGCATTAACCGATGGTGATAAGCAAATTAGCTGTGCGCAATTTTATGGCCGTATCGGCCAAAAAATTCGTCATATTCTTGACACAAAAATGCTGTCTGGCCTGCTATATGAAGTGGACATGCGTCTTAGGCCTAGCGGTAATTCCGGTTTGCTGGTAACACATGTGAAAAGCTATGAAGATTATTTGAAAAATAATGCATGGACATGGGAACATCAGGCATTGGTTAGAGGGAGGTTTGTCGCGGGTGATAGGTCTTTAAAGAAACAATTTGAAGCGATACGCTATCGAATTTTAAGTCTTAAACGCAATGTAGAAGCGCTAAAATCTGACATACGTGAAATGCGAGAAAAAATGCGAAGAGCATTAACCAAAAAAGAAAGTGATACATTTGATTTAAAACAGAGCATTGGAGGTATTGTCGATATTGAGTTTATAGTACAATTTCATATATTGGCGCATGCTTCAGACAATAAAGATCTAACCCTCTATACTGATAACATAACATTGCTGGATGTATTAAACCGGCATGGTTTGATACCAAATATGCAAGCTGAAATACTTAAGCGGGCATATTGTGAGTATCGTGATTATGGACATCATCGGGTTTTACAGGGAGAGTGTGCGATGGCAGGAAAGGATGATTTTGTAGAAATACGATCTCAAGTTGAAAAAATTTGGCATGAATACATGTCAGCGACAACACACAGGCAAGAAATATGATGACGATGGATGATAGAGACGGTGTAATCTGGATGGATGGTGAGTGGGTGGAGTGGCGTGAGGCGAAAGTACATGTACTAACTCATACCTTGCACTATGGTGCTGGAGTATTTGAAGGGTTAAGAGCATATCATGCTGAAAAAGGTACGGCTATTTTTAAGCTGCAAGAACATACTGATAGGCTATATCGTTCTGCGCATATTTTGAATATGCGGATTCCGTTTGATAAAGATCAAATCAACCAGGCTCATAAGGAAGCAGTAGCCAAGAACAGTTTAGATAGTGCCTACATTCGCAGCATGTGTTTTTATGGATCTGAAGGAATGGGCCTAAGAGCAGACAATCTAAAAGTTCATGTGATGATTGCCGCCTGGGAATGGGGGGCATACCTAGGATCAGAAAGTATGGAGAAAGGTATTCGGATCAGAACATCATCTTACACTAGAAACCATGTTAACAGTACTATGTGTAAAGCTAAAGCTAATGGCAACTACATCAACTCGATACTTGCCCTGCAGGAAGCATTGTCAACAGGGTATGATGAAGCCCTATTGTTAGATCATGAAGGTTTTGTAGCAGAAGGCAGCGGAGAAAATCTGTTTATAGTACGCAATGGAAAAATTTATACCCCTGAAACAACCTCCGCATTAGAAGGTATCACCCGAGATACACTGATTACAATAGCGCAGGAGAATGGTTTTGAAGTTATTGAAAAGCGTATGACACGTGATGAAGTTTATGTTGCTGATGAAGCCTTTTTTACTGGATCGGCTGCTGAAGTTACTCCCATTAGGGAGTATGACGGTCGTGTGATTGGCTCGGGAGCAAGAGGGGACATTACTGAAAAATTGCAGACGCTTTATTTTGACTATGTGCATGGGCGTAGGGCTGATCACAGCCAGTGGTTAAGTTACGTTTCATAAGTGACCGTTAACAGCAAAAAAATATTGATTGTCGGTCCTTCTTGGGTTGGCGATATGGTTATGGCACAAAGCCTGTTTATAACCTTAAAAGAAAGTGACCCCGAGTGTCATATTGATGTGTTGGCTCCGAAGTGGTCTTTTCCTTTACTGGATAGAATGCCAGAAGTTTCAAAAGGAATTGCCATGCCGTTAATGCATGGCGAGTTTGGATTTTCTAAACGGAGGCGGCTAGGTAAGGATTTACAGCAGGCTAAATATGATCAGGCAATTGTTTTGCCTAATTCCTGGAAGTCCGCGCTTATTCCTTTTTTTGCTAAAATCCCATTAAGAACAGGGTATATTGGCGAAGTCCGCTGGGGGCTGTTAAATGATGTTCGTATGCTAGATAAACAGCACTTGACTATGACCGTTCAGCGCTTTATTGCCTTAGGGGGTCCAAAAAGCGTAGAACAAACTTTGGGCTACCCCATTCCTATGCTGAACATTGATCGGCACAATCAGCAAGCCATTACAGAAAAATTTCAGGTCGAATTGTCTAAAAAAATATTGGCACTATGTCCCGGGGCTGAATACGGCCCTGCTAAACGTTGGCCTGCGGAGCATTATGCAAAACTTGCAAAACATATAATGGCACAGGGCTGGACTGTTTTTTTATTCGGTTCAGAAAAAGATAAGTCTGTTGCTGAGCAGATTAATGGTTTGACAGGAAATGCATGTCAGGATTTTAGTGGCAAAACATCTCTCGCGGAAGCAGTTGATTTAATGTCTTTAGCTGAAATTGTGGTAACAAATGATTCTGGACTTATGCATATCGCCGCCGCTCTGGATAAAAAAGTCATCGCCATTTATGGCTCTTCTGACCCTGGATTTACTCCTCCGCTAAATGCCTCGGCAACAGTTATTGATTTGAAGCTGGACTGTTCACCCTGCTTTAAAAGAGAATGTCCTTTGGGACATACTCACTGTCTAACTGAAATTTCTCCAGACCAGGTGCTGGCTGAAATTTATAAATAGAGCCATGAAAATAGCCATTGTTAAACTTTCTGCACTAGGCGATATTGTTCATGCAATGGTTGCTCTGCAGTTTGTCAGACAAGCTTATCCTAATATCTGCATTGACTGGCTTGTTGAAGAGAGGTTTTCAGGTGTATTACGGGAAAACCCAGATATTGGCCAGATTTTAACGGTTGATTTAAAATCTCTGAAGCAGGATAAAGCTGAGCTCTTTCCAGAGATTAAAAAAATAAGGCAATATGCTAAAAATAATTATGATTTGGTTATTGATGCGCAAGGGTTGATTAAATCAGCTATCGTGTCTAAGCTTATATCTGCTAACGTCGCTGGATTTGACAGGCAATCAATTAGAGAAAAACCTGGAGCTTGGCTATATAGAAAACAGGTGGCTTATCCATATGATGCAAATAGCATTGATAGGAATGTAGCTGTTATTGGACAGCCCTTAGGGATCGAAATAACTGAACAGCAAATTATCAATAAATCGCCCTTTCTTTTCTATGTTGGTGGGCTGGGCTCTTTAGCGCAGTATTTTATAAAAGACAAAGCGAACATTATTTTCGTTATTGGATCGACTTGGCCTAGCAGGAACTATCCCAAGGAAAAGTATCTAAAGGTAGTTCAAGGTTTAAATGCCAACAGTTTAATTATTTGGGGGAACGACGAGGAAAAAAAGGCTGCAGATTGGATTGCAGGCAAGACCAGCAAAGCAGAGGTGTTGCCGAGAATGAATTTTAATCAGCTTAAAGCCGTTTTGGCGAAAGCAACTCTGGTTATTGGCAATGATACAGGACCAACTCACATGGCGTGGGGAGTTAATACCCCGTCAATTACTTTATTTGGACCTACGCCAGTTAGCCGGATTTATCAGACTGATTTCAATAAAGCATTAAAGTCACCATCGGCAGTCAACCCTTTTAAATTAGATAAAAATGATTTTTCCATAAATGAGATCGGGGAAAACGAAATAATTGCATTAGCTCAATCAATGCTCAAACACAACCATATATCAGGCAGGTATTAATGGAAGCAGTAACTGAACAGGAAGACAGGTATGCAGGATTTTTGCAAATTTTGCAGCAAAAAAATAAGTTATCTGATAATGACTTAAACAAAGCGCGACGTATGCAAAAGTCAGCTGTCAGTGAGATGATACCGCAGTTGCTAATTAAACTGGGATTATGTTCGGATGCTGATATTGCAGACAGTTTTGTACAGAACTGTCAAATAGATCGAGTGGCAGCAAATGACTATCCCCTAGAAAGCCCTTTTTCAGATGATATTTCTCTCAAATTTCTTAAGCATAGTCATGTTGTTGGTCTGCAGGCAGATGAAGATTCAATCTCTGTTGCCGTTATGGATCCAAAAGATGAATACATCATACAGGCATTAACACTCGCTACCGGGAAGAAGGTTGAAGTAAAAATAGGTCTGCTTTCAGAAATTGATGCGGCACTGGATGCTCAATATGGTGATGGCAAGTCTAAAATGGATCTGTTAGTAGATGGATTTGAATCAGAGGATATTGATGACGAAGATCTTGAGCATTTAAAAGACTTAGCCAGTGAAGCGCCAGTCATTAAAATGGTAAATTTGTTTTTGCAAAAAGCCATAGAAATGAAAGCATCAGATGTACATATAGAACCCTTTGAGCAGAATTTAAAAGTCCGCTTAAGAGTTGATGGCGTACTGCAAGATATTGATGCGCCTCCAGTGACATCAACAGCGGCAGTTTTGTCCAGAATTAAAATAATGGCTAAGCTCAATATTGCTGAGCGCCGGCTACCCCAAGATGGCCGAATTAAATTGCAAATGCTTGGGAAAGAACTTGACCTTAGGGTATCTACAATCCCCACTATGTACGGTGAAAGTGTGGTCATGCGTTTGCTGGACAAAGAAAATATAGTGCTGGATTTTGAGGCATTGGGACTGACGGGAAAAAATTCACAGCAGTTTATTGATGTTTTGGCAAAACCTCATGGCATTTTATTAATTACCGGGCCTACTGGAAGCGGTAAATCTACAACTCTGTATACTGCACTAAAACAGTTGAACACCGCAGAACGAAAAATTATCACTATTGAAGATCCGATAGAATATCAGTTGGAAGGCGTTAATCAGATACAGGCAAAACCTCAGATTGGGCTGACCTTTGCCACAGCTCTGCGGTCAATTGTCAGACAAGACCCCGATGTTATCATGATAGGTGAAATGAGGGATTTAGAGACAGCTAAAATTGCCGTGCAGTCAGCATTAACTGGTCACTTAGTGCTCTCAACCCTGCATACCAATGATGCCGCCGGAGGCATTACCCGGCTATTGGATATGGGACTGGAAGAATATCTGTTGAGTTCGACAGTTAACGGCATTTTAGCTCAGAGACTGGTCAGAACACTGTGCCCAGACTGTAAAGAACCTTACTCTGCATCAGATGCAGTAATTGAAGACATGCATCTGAGAAAGTTTACTGAAACAGCTGACATTCAGTTGTATAAAGCGGTCGGCTGTGTTGCCTGTGGGGATATAGGCTATAAGGGGCGACAGGCAATTATTGAGTTTTTGCCAATGTCAGAGAAGATCCAGAAACAGATTATGGAACGAAAGGAATCAGGAGAAATACAGAAACAGGCTATTAAAGAAGGCATGCTGACAATGTATGAAGATGGTCTTCTTAAAGCCGTCAATGGAATAACAACGATAGAAGAGGTCTTGCGCGTGACAACGGAATCCTGATATGGCCCTGTACTCATACAAAGCAGTCAACAGTCTGGGTGAAACTGAAGAAGGCATAAAAAATGCGCCTGACCAGCAAACACTTCTTAATGATTTGCAAGATCAGGGATTTATCCCTATCCGAGTTGAATTAGCCCAGGATAAAACCTTTTTGGGAATAAAGCTGGGTCGCAGTACAGTTAGTCTTTCTCAAAAAGAGGTTCTGCTGTTTACTGGAGAGCTGGCAACATTGTTGGACTCGGGGCTGCCCCTTGACCGGTCATTGCGCGTATTGATTCAATTAACTGAAGATAATGACAAACTTAGTACACTGATTGCACAAGTGCTGGAAAAGATTAAAGGCGGCTCATCGCTGGCTGATGCACTGGAAAGCCAGGCCGGCGTGTTTTCCAGATTTTATCTGAATATGATTCGTGCAGGGGAAATGGGCGGAAACTTAGGCGATGTCTTAACACGATTGGCTGAATATCTAGAGCGCTCACAGGAATTGAAGGACACAGTGGCAACCGCACTTATTTATCCTGCGATATTGCTGGTCATGTCCGTTGCATCACTGTTGGTCATGCTAACTTTTGTGGTACCGCAATTCACTGAAATGTTCGATAATGCAGGAAAAGCTTTGCCCGTTCCTACGCAAGTCGTCGTTGCCATAGCTGATTTTCTGCAGTCGTATTGGTGGGCCTTGCTGCTAATTGCCGTTATTGTCAGCAGCTATATGAAGGCACAGTTAGCCAACCCGGTTACAAAGAAAATTTGGGATGCACGTTTTCTCACCATGCCGCTTTTTGGCGATATTCTTTTGCATATGGAGACCGCAAATTTAACGCGAACAATGGGTACTTTATTGGGCAATGGCGTTTCTATTTTAAAGGCATTGGGGATTGTAAGAGAAACTGCTGGAAATTTAGTGATGGTTGAGCTGTTAGATGATGCGGAGCAGGAGCTAAAACGGGGGCGAACCATGTCAGATGCTTTGGCAGATAGCAACTGCTTCCCCAGGCTGGCTATACAAATGATTAAAATGGGGGAAGAAACAGGACGTCTAGAAGAAATGCTGCTGCGTGTTGCTACTATTTATGACAAACAGCTGCGTACATCCATTTCGCGAATGCTGGCATTATTAGAGCCTGCATTAATTATTACCTTAGGGTTGATGATTGCCGGCATCATTGTTTCGATATTATTGGCTATTTTAAGTGTTAATGATTTAGCATTTTAAAAAAAGAATTTAGTTTTTAAGTTTTAAGGAGATTTATCAGTGAGAATTACGTACAAACAGAAAGAAAAGGGCTTTACCCTATTAGAGTTATTAGTTGTACTGGGTATTATTGCCATGTTGGCTGGTATTGTCGGACCACAGGTGATGAAGCATATGGGAGCATCAAAAACCAAGGCAGCTAAAGTGCAGGTGGAAGATTTGTCAGCGGCACTGGATATGTATAAGCTAGATGTGGGCAAATACCCTACATCAGAACAGGGACTATCGGCCCTGGTTGAAAAGCCGGCTGATATCAGTCGCTGGAATGGTCCTTATTTGCGCAAGGTTAAAGTACCGCAAGATCCATGGGTACAGGCTTATCATTACGCCTCTCCCGGACAGCATGGTAAATTTGATTTATATAGTTTTGGAGCTGATGGCAAAGAAGGTGGCGAAGGCGAAGATCAGGACATAAACAGCTGGGAATAAAATGCTGAAACAGGCTCAGGGTTTTACCTTAATAGAACTCACTGTCGTGCTGTTGATTATGGTACTGGGCTTTTCGGCGATTGGTACTAATATTTCATCTGGAAACCGGTCTTCTCAGTTAAAAGCGACAGCGAGAGATCTCGCTTCAGCACTACGCTATGCCAGAGGACAGGCTTTAATTTCTCATGGAGAAGTTTCTGTTGCCATTAACCTGGCAGAAAACACGTATCAGGTATCCAATCGAGATAAGGTCTATCATTTTTCTGATGAGATTGATGTGACCTTAGTTATTGCACAGGATGAATTTAAGGATGAGGATACAGGGCAGTTACGTTTTTATGCTGATGGCTCGTCTAGCGGAGGCCGGATCACTCTGGAATGGGGGAGTCTGGTTACCAAAGTTGATGTTAACTGGCTGAGCGGAAAAGTTGAAATACGTGATGAATAAAAATAAAGGCTTTTCCCTGCTAGAAATATTGGTAGCATTTACCATTATGGCTATTTCCCTGGGGATTGTGCTAAAAATATTTTCATCGGGTGTTAATACTGCCGTCATTTCAGAAGACTATATTATAGCAACGCAGATAGCAGAATCATTAATGGCAAAGACTGGCGTAGAGGAACCGCTTGCTGTTGGACAAAGTTCAGGGACTGATAACGATAAATATCAATGGCTGGTTAAGGTGGAAAATTATACGAACCCCGAGTCTGAGGAAGATGCAGAAATTGAGCTTATGACAGTACAGGTAACAGTAAAATGGGGCGATGAACAAAATGCCAGAACTGTTGAGTTAAATACGGTTAAGGTCAGTCATAGTAAAGATGACAAATAAACATGGGCTTGCCGGCTTTACTTTGATTGAAGTTATGCTGGCAATGACATTGCTGAGCATTATGGTGACACTGCTATTTGGCAGTTTAAAGATTTGTGCAGAAAGCTGGAATAGAGGTGAAGTTAAAATAGCAGAGGTTAATGAAAAAGCCGTAGTGTATCAGTTCTTAAAGCGGCATTTACCTTCAGTACGTCCCCTGTGGGATGATTTTTCCGGTGATGACCGTAAATTTTCTTTTCAGGGCGAGGCAGATAAGTTGCAGTTTGTCTCCATATTTCCAGCGAGTTCTGGCCGCAAAGGACTGCAGGTTTTTGAAATTGCATTTGATAAGGCGAATGATGGCCAGGTAAAAGTAATGCTAAACCCCTTCTATCCGGCAATAGAAGAGCAGCAATGGGCGGAAGAAGAGGTTGTCTTGCTGGAGCATGTTGAGAAATTTCAGATAAGCTATTTTGGCAAGGACGGCGGTGATAATTTTAAAGATGATAGTGGCGGAGAGTGGCTTGATCAGTGGATAGAAAAAGAGAGTTTGCCAGCACTGGTAAAAATTGACATTGAGCTTAAAAACCGGAGCTTTTGGCCTGAGATGATTTTTGCCCTGAAATTGGCAGCATCAGGAGCTGACCCTATATTTATACAGGAAGGAAGGTAATGGCCGACTCAAAACAGGCAGGAATGGCCATGGTAATTGTAATTTGGGTATTAAGTCTGCTTACTATCATGGCTGGCAGTTTTGCGTTGACCATGCGCAGAGAAACAACTGTCATTAGTGCTGTTAAAGATAATGCAGTGGCATTGGCAATAGCTGAAACAGGGATAGGTTTTGCACAGCAAATGCTTTTTTTAAAGGATAAAAATAAGCGTTGGCGTGCAGACGGCAGTCTTTATCATTTAAAATACCAAGATGCTGATATTCGTGTCAGGTTGCTGTCGGAGCAGGGGAAAATAGATATAAATAAGGCGGACGAAGCATTGTTGACAGCTATGATGGCATCAATAGACATTGAGCCGGAACAGCAGCAGGCAATAGTCAGCGCTATTCTGGACTGGCGAGATAAAGATGACCAAATGCGTGTCAATGGTGCAGAAAAAGAACAGTATGAAGATGCAGACTTAAGCTATCAGCCTGCAAACAAAGACTTTCAGCTGATAGATGAGTTGCAGATGGTTTTAGGCATGAGCAGTGATATTTATCAGCAATTAAAACCATTAATTACCGTTTATTCAAAGCAGGCTAAAGTGAATTTGCAGGTTGCTTCAAAAGAAGTTATTCAGGCGATAGGAGGGCTTGAACCTGAGACTCTTGATGAATATATAGTACAGCGGGTTGAGAACGCAAAGGCTCAGCTGCCGGTCCCCGAATACCCGGCAGTAGGGAAGAACAGCAAGAAAAACCCTACAGGTAAAAATGCCGTCTATACTATTATATCTCAGGCGCAGCTTTTTGGAGAGCTGGCTTCAGGAATAAAAGTTACACTAAAAAAGTCAGCGAAAAATGGTGGAAATAACCCTTTTGAGATATTGAGCTGGCAGCAAATAGACCAGAAACATTCATTGTTTGATGATGATATGACACAATTATTAATAACTGAAGATGAACCTGAAAACAGACATTGATTTTGATATAAAGAAATTTTTCCATTGGTGGGGGAGAGAGCTTTCGCACTGCCTGCCGGAAAATTTCAGACAAAAATTGAGCGACAAATCAGGCTATGTCTTTCTGTCAGTTGCAGATGAAAAGTTGCTGATTGATCAGCAGATAGATGGTCAGCCTCATAAAAAAAGCTCTTTGGCACTAAATGAGACTAGTCTAGAAGGCTATAAAAAAATAATAGCCGAAAATGAAGCGCTGGAAAAAGCACAATATGTTCTAAGGTTAACTGGAGGACAGGCAATAAAAAAGATACTGTATTTGCCGGCTGCCGCCAAAGAAAATATTCAGCAAGTCATTGCATTCGAGCTGGCTCGAGTCACTCCTTTTAGCGCAGAACAGGTTTATTTCGCCGTTAAAATAATAGGAAAGGAAGAGAATGGCAAAATCAAAGTATTATTAGTCCTTACTCCCAGGGATGTTCTGGATACGATTTTGCAGCAATTGAAAAGTGCGCAAATATATCCGGCTATAGTCGATTATGCTGAAGCGGCTAATGATTTTGAAAATGATTTAACGCCTTATAATTTACTTCCTGAAGGTGATCTGCCAGTAAAAGATAAAGCAACTCAAATGGCAGCTTGGAGCTTAAGCCTTATAGCTATAGCGTTAGCTATTGGGGTGCTGGTTTTCCCAGTTTGGCAGCAAGGGCAGGAAGTGGAAGAATTAAGAGATCAGTTAAAACAGTTGGAAAGCGAAACCCAGCTTGTTCAATCTCAGCAATTAGAAATTGATGGGATAGTTGATGAAACAAAACGTTTAATTGAGATTAAAAACAGAGCGCCCGCATTAACAGAATTGATTAATGCATTAAGCAAGCTAATGCCGGATGACACCTGGCTGACTCATTTTAAATACAATAAGGATCACCTGCAAATTCAAGGGCAGTCGCCTAGCGCTTCAGTATTGATTAGTATATTGGAGGCCTCCCCACTATTTAGTAATGCACGGTTTGTTTCGCCATTAACTCAGGATAAAAGAACAGGGATGGAGCGTTTTCAAATTCGTATGGATCTAAACAGCATAAAAGGAGACTCTTAGGATGAATGAAGCATCTCATCAGCGCTGGTTAGCTTTAGGTCTATTAGGACTGGTTGTCGCATTAATCATATTTTTAGTAATTGTGCCGCTGGTATCCATGGGAATGGATTATCATGAACAAAAGCAAGAGCTGGCATTTAGATTGCAAAGGTCCAGACAAATTGTTGCTAAAAAAGACAGTGTCAAAGAAAACATCGAACGTATTAAAAAGCAATATCAGGCTCAGAATTATTTTAGCACCCGTGACACAGAGGCACTGGCTTCAGCCGACTTTCAGAAATTTATAAAATCGGCCATTTCACAGGCAGGCGGACAATTAACCAGTACACAGGTACTGCCCCGAACAACTGATAATGGCTTTAACCGAGTTACAGTTAAAGTAAGAATGTCATGTGATATAGAAGCATTGCGCAGTATCCTGCATGAAATTGAATCATCAGGTCAAATAATGATTGTTGATCAGATGGATATCCGCCCTGTTAGAGGCAGGCGAAACCGCAAAACTCGACAAGTTGAACCTAACAGCAAAATGAATGTTAATTTCCAAGTGGCTGGTTTTATGAGGAAGAACAATGAATAGCAATGTTATCAAAGGATTGCTAGGGCTATGTTTATTGCTGCTGCTAGTTCTGATAATTGAATGGCTGATGACAAAGTCGCCTGAACAGGTGCTGGTACCTTCAGTAGCTACAGAAAACAGCCAGACTGCATTAACGGAATTGCCCAAGCTGAAAATGGCAAAACAGGCCATAGAAACGTATTCTCAAATGGTGGAAAGGCCTCTGTTTATAAAGGGCAGAAAACCTTTAGACGATGAAACAGACGAACAGGCATCTACTGAAGAGATTGGCGAAATAGAGGATTTAATTTTGCTGGGGATTTATTCAATTAAAGGCAAGACAAGTGCTTTGTTCAAAAAAATGGAAACAGGCAGAAGAAAGCTAGGTAAACGTCCTCGAACATTTTTAAAAAAGTCAGAGGGTGAAGATGTAGCCGGCTGGCTGCTAAAAAAAATAGAAACCGACCGGGTAGTCATGGAGCAGCGGGGCAAGGAGCAGACCATAATGCTGCGGAAACCTAAACCAAAATCGCTTAGCAAGCCTAGACGAATCCCGCGAACTCCAAGTAAAAAGACCAAAATTAAACCCAGAAAAACAGCATGATTAATCATAAACTAAATATCTCCTATATTTTGGCATTAAGCCTCTCAGTTTCAGGCTGTGAATTGCTTGGACCAGAATTGCATAAAAAATTGCCTTTAGAACCCGTTACGCAGGAGGATCTATCAAACAAGCCTGATAAAGTTTTTCCGGAATTAAGCAATAATGGCGCGGGGGACAGTAATGCTCAAGATATGAAAATAGAGATATTTCCGGGAACGGGACAGTCTATTAATCAAATGCCGAGGGCTAAAAAGAGCAAACCGGCAGGGAAAGGAGAATACAGCTTAAACTTTGACGAGGCCGATTTAGGTGAAGTGGCTAAAGTTATTTTAAGCGATATTTTAGGTGAAAATTATATTTTAGGTCCAAAAGTTGCTGGTAAAGTCACCTTGCAGACATCTAAGCCGCTTAGCCGGTCAGAATTGCTGCCGACTCTGGATATGCTGCTGGATATTAATAATGCAGCCATGGTTTATCAGGATGGCGTTTATCAGATTAAGAATAAGGCGGCGGCTGTTCAAAGCAGTGCATTTTCCACATACAATAAATATCGCAAGCAAGTGCCTGCCGGCTACCAAGTTAAAGTAATACCCGTCAAAAATGTTGCTGTTGAAGAAATAGCCGAAATAATCAAGCCTTTGATGCAGCAGAAAAGCATTTTGCATGTTGATAGCAGCCGTAACATTATGCTGATAGCAGGAACAGAAGCTGAGCTTGACCGTGCAATGGATATGGTGAATACCTTTGATGTGGATATGATGAAAGGGCGCTCTTTTGCTTTATTCCCACTGCAAAATGTGGATGCAGTAAAAATATCTGAAGAGCTGGAGCAGATCTTTAACAAGAAATCATCAAACTCAGAATTTGGCTTTTTTAAATTTATAGCCATAGAGCGATTAAATGCTGTATTGGCCATTACGCATCAAGCCAAATATCTTAAAGATATGGAGCGCTGGATTATAAAGCTGGATAGAGCGAATACCGCGGGTGGCGGTGGTGTTAATGTCTACAGAGTACAGCATGTTGATGCTCTAGAGCTATCTACTACTTTGAATGAAATATTTAATGGAAGTGGTAAAAAAGACAGGGCGGCTTCAGTGGCTGCAGGTAAAAAAACGGTTCAGGTTACCAATAAAAAGAAAAAAACAAATACGGCAAAAAAAACGAGTTTCAGAAAAAAATCAGGCACGGCTACTTTATCTGATATAGGCGAGGTCAGCATTATTGCAGATGAGGTGAACAATGCCTTGATTATAGTGGCGAGTGCACAAGACTATACAGTAGTGCAGCAAGTGATTAAGCAGCTGGATGTTATGCCGTTGCAGGTGTTGATTGATGCAACTATAGTCGAAGTATCATTAACAGATAATTTGGAATACGGAATTAAATGGTTTTTGAGTCATAATGATGACCAGAATGTAGCATCTTCAAATGGATTTGGGCCAACAATAACGAAGACGACTAAAGATAAAGCGGGGAACGAATCAGAAACCGATGTAGCCGCTTTAGCTACAAAATTAGCGGCAGGAGCTGCTACTGGAGGGTTTGGATATGCTTTTCTTAGTAGTTCAGGAGATATTGGTGCAGTTTTGAACGCTTCAGCCGTTGATGGCAACCTTAACGTTATATCTTCCCCATCTTTGATGGTTTTAAATAATCAGGAAGCCTATATACAGGTTGGGGATGAGGTTCCTATAAGGACTACTGAGTCTACAAATACAAATAGCGATAGCACAAACCCTATTCAAACTAGTTCGATTGAACAAAGAAAAACAGGGGTAAAATTAAAGGTCAAACCAAGGGTAAATGCAAATGGACTGGTCATTATGGAAATCGAACAAAGTGTAGAAAATGTTGCAGCAAAAACTGCGTCTGGTAGTGATATTGACTCACCAACTATCTCTACACGAGAAATCAATAGTACGGTAGCTGTACAGAATGGTGAGACAATAGTGCTAGGAGGATTGATTAAAAATGATGATACCTATAATAAAACTGGAATTCCTTTTCTGCATAAGCTTCCATTAATCGGCCCACTTTTTGGAACGACAACAAAGAAAAATATAAAAACTGAACTAGTTGTTCTAATTACGCCGCGGGTGGTGAAAAGTCGCCAAGATGCACGTTTAATTACCAATGAGTTTCAGCGTAAATTATCAGGCATCTATGAAGAAGATATGGATAGAGTATACCAGCCCCTAGAAGCTACTGGACATTTGCAAAGAAAACACAGAAATATCCCCAGAATAAAATAGTTATCTATACCAGTGATTCAGCAATACATAGAACGCATATTAAGAGCAAAAGTCTACGATGTCGCAATAGAAACACCGCTAGACTTGGCTCGCTCACTGTCATTGCGCTTAGATAATAAGGTTTATTTAAAAAGAGAAGACTTACAGCCTGTTTTCTCCTTTAAATTAAGAGGCGCGTATAACAAAATAGCCTCTTTAACAGACGATGAACGCAAAAAAGGCGTTATCGCAGCCTCGGCAGGCAATCATGCCCAGGGCGTTGCTTTATCAGCTCAAAAACTAGGCATTAAGGCATTAATTGTAATGCCTAAAACCACCCCTGAGATAAAAGTTAAAGCAGTTAAAGCCTGGGGCGCAAAGATCATCCTGTTTGGGGACTCCTATGATGATGCCTGCACCCATGCCAATGAAATAGCTCAAGAAAAAGAGATGACCTTTGTTCATCCCTATGATGATCCGGACGTTATTGCCGGTCAGGGAACCGTGGGTATGGAAATTCTTAGGCGGCACACAGATAGAATTGATGCTATTTTTGTGCCTGTAGGCGGCGGAGGCTTAATCGCCGGAATTGCTGCCTATGTAAAGTTTGTACGCCCAGAAACAAAAATAATAGGTGTAGAGCCAGATGATGCTGATTCACTCAATCATGCCTTAAAAATGGGTAAACGAGTGTCTATTAAACAGGTTGGTCTTTTTGCTGATGGCGTTGCCGTTAAACAGGTAGGCCGAGAACCGTTTACATTGGCTCAGAAATTTGTTGATGAGGCGGTAACAGTCAGTACGGATGAGATTTGTGCCGGAATCAAAGATATTTTTGACGATACCCGCTCGGTAGCAGAGCCGGCAGGTGCATTGGCTATTGCAGGCTTAAAAAAATATGTTGAACAAAATGAGATTAAAGGCCAGACATTAATTGCCATAGAAAGCGGGGCAAATGTTAATTTTGACCGTCTGCGTTATGTCGCAGAACGTGCAATGGTAGGGGAGCATAAAGAAATACTGTTGGCAGTGACCGTGCCGGAAATACCTGGCAGTTTTCTAAGATTCTGTAAAGCCTTGGGGAAGCGTAATATTACAGAGTTTAATCATCGCTATTTTGATAGCAAAATGGCTCAGGTGTTTGTTGGAATGTCTTGCACGGGCAAACAGGCCGACAGGGATGATTTGATAGCCTGTCTTGAAAGTAAAGGCTTTTCAGTGATAGATATGACACTGAATGAATTGGCTAAAGATCATATACGCTATATGGTAGGCGGGCATGCACAGCAAAAACTGGGAGAGATTGTCTATAGCATTCAGTTCCCGGAAAGACCGGGAGCATTATTAAAATTTTTATCTTCATTAGGCAGGCGCTGGAATATCAGCATGTTTCACTACCGCAATCATGGGTCTGCCTTTGGCAAAGTGTTAATGGGCATACAAATGCCTAAATCAGAGCGTAAAGAGTTTCAGAAGCGCCTAGAGGCAGTGGGCTTTGAGTATAAAGAAGAGACAGATAATCCCGCATATAAAGTATTTGCGGGGGGGTAGCTCTATTTGTCATATTTTTCCAAAGTCGCGTAAACATGTTTGGCGTGAGATTCCTTTGCTTTCTATCGCTTTCTATAATTCCGCATTCAATAGACCCTGCAGGTCGAAAATAGGTAAAATTTCTTCTGTTGATCAAAATTATATATTGCAGGGCCAATGTCTTGGGTTTGGTTTCCCCGTAGCTTTAAA
>Ga0256840_1002007_pt1 | contig 18352 bp, 17 predicted proteins | sample 355202metaG_FD_185969 | JGI IMG/M metagenome (GOLD analysis project Ga0256840, IMG submission 185969) | Hydrothermal vent microbial communities from Mid Atlantic Ridge, Atlantic Ocean - 355-202 | ecosystem: Environmental > Aquatic > Marine > Hydrothermal vents | place: Atlantic Ocean: Mid...
TTGACGGGTCCGCATTGCCCGAGTATCCACCCCGAGTGTTGGGCGACAGGCCGCAAGGTGTGGCAGGGGACTGTAACTCCCTCGAGGCGACTCACGCCTGGTTCGATTCCAGGGTCGCCCACCATTACTCCTAGATCATTGAAAAATAAGCGTTTCCGCCTTAGAATGGGCGTAATTGGTGCCTATTTTCGGTACCCAAACGCATCTTTTCGGTACCGACATGACCCAAACCAAGCCCAAATTTATGCTGATTGAGCACGGTAGATACTTCTATCAACGCAAAGTGCCGCTCGAATTTCAGACTGCTGTCGGGCGCAAGAAGTGGCGTGCACCGTTGGGTGACGACTTCGACACAGCCTATGATCGTTTGAGGGAAATTCGCGATGAACACACCGCACTTCTTGCCAAGCTGAAAGACCCGGAAGAACGCCGCGATCACAAAGCCAAACAGCGACGCTTGCGAGAAGCCGATGAAGGGGTGCGCATCGCCGCCGAAGACGCCGCTTACGAACGTTGGTGCCACACCAGCGGCTTGAAGACCGAAGAGGAAGAATACTTTGAGGTCAACGGTGAAGATGATGAACCAGCATGGGAAAAAGCTGAACGCTGGATAGCCGCGTTCGAAAATGAACGCGCTAAAGGCTTGCGCCCTACTCAAGACGAAATTGACGACGTGCAAAACTTGCTAGGGCGGTTGGCGCGCTCAGATGATGAATTCAAAATCGAATTGCCGCCCTACCCTGAATACAAAGCGCTCGTTGCCGGGGGTGCCGATGCCGCAAAATCCAAAATCTCGTTTGCTCCGTTTCTTCCTGAAAAGATGGACGACGACGAATACCATGACCGGCTGGTTGACGTTTATCACAAATTGTTTGGTGATCACGTGCAACCGCCAAGCACTCCGGAAGACCGTGACGCCTTTGACGTCGCCAAAATGTTGTTGGAACGCCGGATAGCGCGCGTAGCGCGGAACCCGGATACCTTGAACAAGGTAGCAGAGAAGTTCTTTCGGTTCGCGCAACTTCGAAAGAAGACAGAAGACAAATACCGGCGAACAATCGAACGACTTGTTGCGAAGACGGGGAATATTCCTGTCGGTCAAGTCACGCCACGAATGCTGCGCGATTATCGTGACCATTTGAAGAACAAACGTCGCCCACTTCTCCCCACTTCGATCCGGGCAGAGTTCACGCCGATCATGGGTCTGTTTAGCTATGCCGTGGACGAGGAACTGATAGAGATCAGCCCAATGGTCAGCGTCAAGCTGCCCAAGGAACGCCGCGCCGTTGAAGAAATGAAATGGCTTCCCTTTGACGTTAACGAGTTGTCGCGCATTCTTGCGGCATTAGATGACGTGTGGGGCCAACCGGTTCAAGGCCTGTCCAATGAACGCAGAGAAGCGCTGCGAATGGCTGTGCGCGTATTGGCGTACACGGCAATGCGCCCCGCCGAATTCATGGCATTGCGCCCGGATCAAGTCGACGAACGGGCAATACGCGTCGAAGGCGGAAAGACAAAAAGCTCGTGGCGTGTAATCCCGCTACACCCTGAGATCGCCGATTTCCCGGCGTGGCTTCAAGCGGGTGGGCTCGCCGCCTTCCACAATAGCAAAACAGGGGAAGCCCAGACTGACACCGTGACTGTGCTTCGGCATAACTTCTCGCGGTTGGTACGCTCCAAAATGGCTCAGCCGGTTACTGATCGGCGAAAGACGTTGTATTCGCTGCGATCTACGTTCCAGAACGCAATGCGTCGTGCGGGTGCTCCCAAAGATGTCAGGCGTGCTATCCTTGGCCATGTTGAAAGTGGGGCTATCCGACACTACGATGACGGCCCCAGTTTCGAATTGTTAAAAAAATGGGTCGAACGTGCAGACCCTCGGGCATAAATTGCAACCTTAGCGTGTGACCCGTTTAGGGCAGTAATCTTGACTTTTACGGGTTGAGCGCGTAGGGTTTCAGACATGACAAGGCTATCGGCGATGGTCATGTCTGACGCACAGACTTGCGACCGGTGGTCCAGTTCAAGCGCCCGCTATATCCCCTCATTTGGAAACACGCATGACAGAATTCACCCTGTCGCGTGCGACGATTCGTGTCGCCACTGGCTGGCGCTATCATCGCGTTCGCACGTTGATCGAACGACCGTACCGGCTCGAATGCCGCTGCGACCCCGCAGGCCCCAAAGGCGGGGGGCACACCGAACGGTTTCGGCTGGGCGACGCTTTGGCCCGGTGCCGCGCCCAGCGGAATTACGACGAAGACACTATGACCGCAAAACTGATCGCGGCTGACGCCGCCTACCGCAAGGAATGCACGGAATGACACAGCAATCCATTCAACACGAAATCGACGCTGAGAAAGCTCGTCAGTCGCGTATCGATGCCCAGCGCGCTGTGTGCCCTCCCCATCAAATGAAACGCCTCGACACTGCCCAGCGGGAAGCTGAGCTTGCGCTGGCCCGTGTCTACGGTCACCGGCTGGATGCTCGCGTCAGCGAGCGCATTATTGAAGGTATGATCCTCGCCCCCGAGGTTCTGTGCTCTATCGGCGGCGGTGTGAACGAACTTCCGACTGACGCCAAGGGCTGGGATGCATGGGCGCGTGAGACCGCCAACAAAGAACCACTGGCAAAGCTCTCTATCGATGCTTCGGACGCGGTCCTGAAGGAAAAAATTCGTCAACAGGCGCTGGATGCGATGCGGCCAGAACAACGCCTGCAAATGGCCCGCGCTGGCACGCTGGACGATCATATCGAAGGCATCGTTCGCGAAAAGATTGAGACCCGCGCCGGTGTCTAACGGCTCCGAACCTTTGGTGAATGCGCGCCACGAGACCTATTCACAAGCCCGCGCCAAGGGCGTGACACAGGCTGATGCATGGAAGGCCGCTATCCCCTTTGGTCAGGAATACAAAGGAGGCAATTCTTCCCTACGCGTCAGCGGTCACCGCACAGAACAACGCCCAGAAGTTCAGGCTCGGATTGACTGGTTGCGCCAGCAACCGGGAAAGCGCGCCTGTGTTGAGTCGGGACCGCTCACGCGGTCTGAGATTGTATCTGTCAGCCTTGAGGTCGCTGAGGTGCTGGAAACCGCGTATCGCGCTTCATTGGGCTCCGCCGTGAGCCCGCAGGCAATCGAACGGCTAAAATCATGTCTCGGCTCGCATCTTTCACGACAAGGGAAAATGGAGGATGCCAATGACATGGTGTCAGATTTCGACGAAACCGTTGTCGAGATCATCATGGCCAGCATTAGCAATCTGAAGGTCTGCACCTGTACGTCACCGGAGTTGATCGAATGCCCGACACACTGAAATCCCGCACTGCGCGCAGCGCGCTTTTTCTTTTGCGGGAGAATCTTCGCGACCTGCGTGCCTATGCCGAGGACTTTGACCCGGAAGAAATCGACCGGCTGGTAAAAGCTGCCGATCTTGTGAGCACATCCCTGAAAAAGTTGCAGGCTTGGGTTGCTGAGGAACCAAAAAATGACGTTGCGCCCGCGCCTGAGGATGGTGAAGCAATCGACGTTTTGCAGCTTTCCGCCTTTTTGGATGCCGTGAGCAAAGACCGCCTCTGTCTGGCCTGCGGTGGACTGTTGCCCAGCGCCCCTGAATAATCCCCTTGCCCCTGCCATGCTTGCTGGTGGGTGCAGGCGTTGAGCCGCCCAGCGCGCTTTCTCCGGCGCTGGGTGCGTTCCGCCCGCAAACCGAACCCGACGGGCCGATGGGCCCAACATGCCCCTCAAACTTTTCATCCCGACCACTGAAAGGAAAACCCAAATGAAAGTGACCTAACATGTACCCAATTCAATCGCGGGCTGACCGTTCCCGCCTGCACATTTCCATGCTTTCGGCGCTCCCAGAGACGGCTCAGACCAAAGCGTTCGCCGAAGCTGTCGCATGGGCGGATACCGGTGAAATTGCCGATCTTGCAACGCTTCTCAATCTGGCTGACGCAATCGATCACCATGTCTATCAGGCAATCTACCACTCCGATTGCCAGTTCGCCGAAATCGATGCCGATGATCTTCGCGCCGTACTGGGCACCCCAACCGTGAATCTGAGTTTGAAGTTGGCCGGTTTCAGCGCACATCAGCGCAGCAACAAGGCGTACTGGACCAACGCACCCAGTAATGAACAGGCATTCTCTGTAGAGCTTTCGGCAACCCTGCTGGAGAACTGGATTGCCCACCTGCAGGCAGGGTTTTCTGATGAAGAGGCGCAACTACCTGTAATCAGGGAATAAAATGTCACATCAGATTTCGCTGGGAATCGAGAACAAAGAGGGAATTGTGTGTCGCTACCAACACACAATTCCCCTTGCAGAGAAAAGTTCAGGGAGGCGAGTTCAGCTAGAACACACGGTTTTCCCAAGCCCAAGAACACAAAATGGCACACGGAATACGGGAACTCATTGATTTAGCCAAATATGTTTTGGCACATCCCCGGAAAAGGCACATGCAATCTGATTTCTGATCGCTACATGTGCCATTTTATAAGCTATTTCAGTGGTTTACGCAGAGGTGTCGGTCCAGCTATTAAGTTGTTGTTCGTTATCGCGAACGTCCTGCGGTGGCTTCCGGGAGCCGGTAGCAGGCTTTCCCTTCCCGGAACGAAAGGACCAAAAGATGTTCTCTGCACAAATCGAAATCAAAGCCCACGTCCAACTCAATGATCCAGTAGGACACGACGAGTTTGAACGTCGGCTTGATCTCCTCTGTTATTCCGACGCAATCTCCTACGGAGACGGCGACGTGATCGGAAGTTACACGATCTCACCGGGCAGCCTGCCGCTCGATTTCGTCCAGTATGTCGCTCGCGAAATGCTCAAACCCGGCGAACGGGCAGACATCGACCTCTATGAGGTGGAACTGGAGCCCGTCCGTGATCGCCGTCTGACTGAATTTGGCGTAGTATGTCGCTGCGAAGACGAGGCGGTGTAACCAATGACTGTTACGAGCGTTCAAAATAATGTGCCACCGATGTCATATGCGCATATTGGCGAAAGTCTATCCCAAGGCGAAATCAGTTTGACAACGGCGGTACGGAACCTCGTGTATAAGGCGGTTGCCGAGCACGGGGCGGTGAATAAAGAGCCCGCTGGCCCCGTGCTTGCTCTCCTTGACCTCCACAAAACTCGAACTGGCGCGGATTTTCTTCCGCTATGGGAAGAGGCAGTGGATGAAATGATCGGTTCCTTGGGGTGTGACCCTTCGGTCGATCAGGTTGTATTGGACAAACGACAGGGCGGATCAACGTTTACTGAAGAAAGTTCGGAAGCAGATTCGACCGAAATTCAGAAGATGAATGACGCCGAACTGCTGGGTGTGGATCACCCGGAAATGCAGGAGCTTCTACAACGCCCGGCGACATTCATGAAGGGCAACCTGTACGGACAGAAAGACCGGCGCAACACGTTGGATGGTGACTGGGCTCGCCTCGAAATGCCGTGGTTGGCGTGGTTGCTTGGGGCTGAAAAGGGTTCCGAACTGAACGGCAAGACCGTCTCAGAAACATGGGGCTTGACCCGTCACCCGGAAGCCAAGGCCAAAGAAGGCTCTTCCCTCGTTCTGGCAGACGCCATCGACGGAGCCCGCAAGGATGGCGCAATCAAGACAATGCACGCGGTTGGGCTCGACATCGACTCGGGTGCGGCGTTGGATGACGTGGTCAAGAAGCTGGAAACGAAGGGGCTGTTTGCAGTCGTTTATTCGTCCTTCCGGCACAAGACCACCGATCTTGTGTTGAAGCACGACGACATCATCCGAAAGCTCAAGCTGGACGAAAGCCCGAACCGCACCCAAATCCAGACCTACCTGCGCGAACATCACAAGGATCGCTACGACGAAGACTTCATTCAATCCATCGAGATTGTTGAGCTTCGCAAGCAAACGCCTGATGGCCTTCGCACGGTTCTCAAGACGCGACCGCTCGATAAGTTTCGGGTGATCCTGCCCCTGTTGGAGCCGGTTGAACTGGCTGATCTGGGTGCGACAGTGAACCAATGGAAGGACGTCTGGGCAGACGCTGTGACCGGCGTTGCCGTCAACATGTTGGACGTGTCTTTCGATGCGACTTCAACCGACGTCAACCGCCTGTTCTTCACTCCCCGGCACAAAGCCGGTTCCGAACACTATAGCGCTGTCATCCAAGGACGTCCGCTGCGGTTCGAAGAGATCGAGCCCTATTCCAAAGCGAAATATGTGAAGGAACGGGGTGTAACAGATGATCCATTCGCCGCCGTAGGCGGGGTTGGCTCAGATGAGCGTGAAATCTTCGAAACCGAAAGCGGCTTCAATCTGAATCGCTGGCACCGCAAACACAAAGACCGTTGGCTGGCGGCGGACGTAATCGAAACATGCTGCCCAGAAAAAGTACGCGTTGCCGGTGGTGAGAAGGCGGGGACCGTGCACCTCGAATGTCCGTTCGAATACGAGCATTCGTCGGAGGGCGGCACCGCCACCATGGCACGCAATCCCGACGAAACAGAAGCCGGGTTCTGGACCGTGTTCTGTCGCCACGACTCCTGCGCCGGGCGCGACAAGCTGGAATTTGTTCAAGCCATGGTGGATGAAGGCTGGGTCCCGGAAGAGGCGCTGACGGACGAAGAATGGTTGATCCCGCTTCCCGATGAAGACCTGCCGGGGCAACCTGTCCCGACGAGTGGGGGCCCGGTACCGCTCAGCGCACCCCTTTGGGAAGACGGGCTTGTCACCGATGGATGGTGCAAGCGCAAAAAGGTCCCGGAAATCCGCGAGCAAATCCGCCGCAATCTTCGCCCGCGTTTGTCGCATGTGATCGCGGAAGGCGGTAAGGGCAAGTTGTTCATCCATCCCAATCGCGGGCGGTTGCCTGAAATCTGGGACGACACGGCCCTTGATAAATTCTACCGCAATGCGCGCGTCCTGTATGACCGCAAAGGCTCAGATAAACCGGGGGTAATCAACCCGGCAAAAGAGTTTTTCGAAGACGACATGCGCGTTACATATGCAGGAACGCAGTTTGAACCCGATCCGTCCAAGGCCGATCCACACAAGTTCAACACCTTCAATGGGTTCCCGATCATTCCCGCTGACGCGGGCGATTGGTCCCTGTTGCGCGACCATATCCGTGACAATCTTGTTGCCGGTAACGGCGCGACGCCGGAAGAAGACGAATACCTGTTCAACTACTTCATGACGTGGCATGCGGACATCTTCCAGAACCCCGGCAAAAAAAAGGGAAGCTCTATCGCAATTCTGGGCGAACAAGGGGTCGGTAAGTCAAAATTCTATGACTGGTACCGCCATGGTCTGGGCGACTACGCTACCAAGGTAGCCAGCAAGAAGCATCTTGTCGGCAACTTCAACTCTCACCTCGACTCCAAGCTTTTGGTGGTCGCCGAAGAAGCGTTCTGGTCCGGCGACAAGGAGGCGGCCAGCGTCCTGAAAGACTTCATCACAAGCGAGACTTACACCGTCGAACGCAAGGGCGTTGACGCGGCGGAGCGGCGCAATCTGATCCGCACCGGCTTTGTCACCAACAATGACTGGGCAATCCCGACCGACGACAACGCCGACGCGCGCCGTTTTCTCGTTCTGCGCGCCGGGACGGCTCAGAAACAAAACCGCGCTTACTTTGCCGCCATTGATAAACAGATGCGCAATGGCGGGCTGGAAGCTATGGTCCATGAGTTCATGACGTGGGACCCTACGAAGGTTGATTTGTCATTCGATGATCTGCGGTCCGCCCCTTGGACTGCCGCGCGTGCCGAGCAAGCATCGCATAGTGCATCGGCTCCAAAAGCAGCGCTGTTGCAGATTGTCGAAGATGGTTTCTTTACCGACCGCAACGGTATCGATGTTGAATTAAGCGATACCAAAGACACCCGCGTTCGTCGGGTTGAATTGGCGCATGCCATTCAGGGGAAGGCGACACACGGCGGCGCGCGCAAAGCCGTTCGCCGGGCCGTTGAGCAAGTGCTGGGCGACGGTGCGTGGCACGACAACAAGCATATGTTCGAGGACACTGGCAAAAAGGCGCGGTATGTCGAGTTCCCGCCGCTCAATGAACTGCGGGAAACGTTGAAAGAGACGTATCGGTGAATGAGGGCGCGTCAGCGCCCTTTTCAACATGGGGTCTGACCCAGAAACGCCCCAAATTCACGGGTCCACTTTTGTCATTGCGGATCAATGATTTAAGGTGTCTGGACCCAGAAAACCCAAAACCCTCCGCCTTTTCGCGGTTCGGCGGACAAAAAAACGAGCGTGCGTCTTTTTGCAGATTAGTAATTATCTGGGTTTGGTGGGTTTGGTGGGTTTGGTGGATCTGGAATAGGAAATAGGCAACAAAATAAGGGGTTTCAGAAAGTAAATTGGACCCACGGATGGAATTATTTGGTGGGTCATTTGGCGAATTGGTAGGCCTGCCGCACCGTCGCGCCCTTTCGCTGGCAAAAGGGCATATTAATACGCGCGCGTCAGCGGGCTTGAGTTTAGGGCGAGCCCTGTTTATGTACCTGTTTCGAACCGCGCTGCGACCGAAAGTCGATGCGCTCAACCGGGGGAACCCGAAACCTATCCTCGAAAGGGAAAGAAAATGATCGATACACCTACGTATTCCACCATCTTACATTGCATTTATGATGAACCGGAAGAGCACGGACATTTAGGGCGTGGCACTCACTATTCCGTCTTCCGCGTTCCAGAATGGCTCGATGTGACTGGCAAGCCAGTCAAGAAGGCCCTGCAACATGACTTTGCAGTGCTTTGGGACGAAGACCACGACGAACGCATTATTCCTATCCTTGAACGCCTGTACGTGAATGGGCTGCTTTTTCCTGTCCAATTCATTGGCGAACGCAAAGGTGGGATAACAGCGATACTCGCCGCAAAGTTTTGGTTTGGGCGCTCTGAGGCTGATTTGAAAGCCTATCAGTCTAAATTCGAAAAGCTCTCTGGCGAAGTGGATGGCGACTGGTGGAACACCGATTTTGGCTTGTTTGATAAAAGTTTGGTCCATGGTGTTCCGCATCAAACTGACCTAGTGGGCATCATCAACGACCGCGCCGAAAAGGTAGACACCTACGTCCGCAATATCGACAATCTCTGGTCGATTGGTAGTTGGCCTTTCAAAACTGTGGCGACTTGAGGGCCATTTAGCCTAACCAAGCGAGCATACGCACGGCGTTAACTATGCCGCCGCGCGTTAACAAATGAATTGCCGGTATAGGCTATGGCATCACGGACGCCTTGCCCCCGGCAATCGTCAACCATTGTTGACCTTTGTCATCGCCTTCTCTCTAGCGCCTGTTCCAGCAAATTGGATAGAATCCGCACCGCACCGAGCGTTCGCGCGCCGCGCAATAATATTTTTCTGTTATCAGAATTTGGGAAATTTTGTTTGTCGTGCGGTTCTCGTGACTTGACGGATGGTCATTTTGCTTTCTTGACGTGTCCCCGTTTTTATTTTGACACGACATCAATTCGGTTTTCCGAAACGAACGCCAGCACGGTCTTCGGACAATCAAGGACCGGCACGCAATCGTCACACGCTGACACGTGTTTTCGGGCCAATCTGCAAAGATATGGAACTACCGTGCGCTGTAAAACGAATTTCACGCCTATTGAACGGATCAAGTCCGCCTAGAAACCCATTGTTTCCAATATTCAGGACAGACTCAGGCCGCAAATACAGTTACTTTTCTTGAGTAAAATAACGGCGAATCGTCTTAACTAAAGGAACTGGATACAGAATGACTGAAAAGAAGATTCCAGCCTTCGCCTATCTCCGCACCTCAAGCGCTCAAAACGTGGGGGCGGACAAGGACTCTGATAAACGCCAGCGGGCGGCGGTCCAAGCCTACGCCGACGCGAACGGATATGAGATCGTCGGCGAACACTATGACGCCGCCGTATCTGGTACAGACCTTATCGACGCCAGACCGGGCATGATGAATCTTTTGAACGCCGTTTTGAGCAACGGCACGCGGACGATTCTTGTCGAAAGCCCGGATCGTTTTGCGCGCGACGCCGTGGTGCAGGAACTTGGTCACAGGATGCTGAAAGAGCGCGGCGTTGACCTGATACCGACAACCGCGCCCGATTACTTCACAGTCGATACGGCAACCACAGAGCTTGTCCGCACCATACTTGGGGCCGTGAACGCCTTTGACAGGCGTCAGACAGTGGAAAAGCTCAGGGCAGCGCGTGACCGCCGCTCAGAAACGCTAGGACGCCGTATTGAAGGCCGTAAACCCGTGGCTGACGCGACCTTACAGGAAGCGAAAAGACTCTATCGACGCAGCCCGAAAACAGGCAAGAGACGCAGTTTGCGCCAGATATCGCGTGAGCTTGCAGAGCTTGGCCACACCCCGCCAAGCGGGAAAGAATACAACCCAAACAGCATTCGGCAGATGCTTGAGCGCGCCGGAGTATATCAGTAACCACCACCACACCACCCGCAGCGGCCCGCTACGCGGGCGACAGGCAAGCACCAAGCGAACAGCCTGCGAGCGCCGCCAACGTGCGTTGTCTGCATTCTGGCGGGTAGTTGGTTTATTGATGTGGGCTACCGATGTTCTGCCTACAGGCGCGCGTAGCGCGCATGGGGTTGGTGGTTTTGTGGAGTGTTCGATACGCCGGGGCCGTGCCATGCCCACGGTGCTGGTGAGGCGCTATGCCTGCCCGTTAAGCGTCTGTCCTGCAATCCAGCACTTGTAACGGACAAGCACAACGCCGCCCCAATGTGAAAAATTTCTGGGGACCCAAGCTACACCACCCACTCGGGGACGGGGTGCGCTACAATTACTGCATGCAAGCGGCTGATCCCTGATCGTTAATGTTAGTCGGGGACCGTTGCGCAAACGATTTAATGGTTAGGCCCCTTGCCGCCCGTTTCATAGAATCAGAATCCAAGCAAGTTGTTATCGCGAAGCCTGCGGGCGCTTGATCACCTTCGGCAAGTACGGCATCAATCTTCGATGCCCCTCGCATCCCCGCCAACCAGCGCATCGCGAATTTCTCTGAGTAGAGTCAGACCTTTGTCCAGCGCGAGAAAAAGGACGCCGGAGATCGCACTGGAAATGCCGATAGCCATCCAGAACATGTCGTCCTCGTTGTAACCAGCCCATACCGCGATACCGCCTGCCAAAATTCCTACCGCACCGATTAGACTCAGAATGAACATTTGAAACCAATTCCTGTTAGAAGAGACGTACTGACGTTACTCATAGTCCGTGGTTACATAGTCTGCAACCGCACATTCGTTGTGCATGGCAAAGGTTGTTGATTCCGTACTTGTTAGCATCTTCGCAACGCGTATGCGTGAAGAACGCCTTCGGCTTGAAATTTCTCAGGAAGAGCTGGCACACCGGGCTGATCTTGACCGAACATATATCAGCGGGGGCGAACGCAGGCTTCGGAATCCATCATTGGTTTCCGTTGAGCGGATCGCAAGAGCGTTGGGCGTGACCGCGTCAGAGTTATTGACCCCACAAGGATAAGCTGAAAGCAGCCTTGATTCCCTTTCGATGCCATCGCCTATCGGTTGTGCAACGAGCAAAATGTCGTGGTTGCGCCTTGACGTGGCACAAATTCTTGCGGTACAAGGAGGCGACGGGAACAAACTACAAACAGGGAGGACGCTAGGCGCAACGCGCCGCGTCCTCGTTTTGTTTGAAAGGATGTCTGCATGTCTAAGGACCCAAACTTCGATGATTTCTTGCTCGACGTGGCGACGTCACTTGAGTTGAGCGACAATGACCGGCGACTGGTGGAAAGCCGTTACCGTGAACTGAAAGCCCATTTGGAGCGACCGTCCAGCCCACTCAAAGACTATCTTGTTGACAGTGAAAGCCGGATATACGCGCAGGGATCAATTTCTATCGGAGCAACGATTGTCAGCGGCGACGATGACCGGTTTGACCTCGACGCGATGGTTGAGATCAACGTGCCAGCGGGGTGGGACAACGACCGCGCACTTGATCTGCTATATGACGCGCTACAGGGATTTCCGAACGTGCGAGAAATCGAAAGATGCACGCGCTGCATTCAGATGCGTTTCGCGACAATGCATTTGGACGTTACGATCATGGACCCGTATACGGCACCGCGCAACGAACGGGAGGGTGAAATCTTCCACAGCCCAGATCAAGGGCAGGGCTATCGCGTCGCCGCGAACCCGTTTGGGTTTGCGGTTTGGTTTCGGGGAAACGTCGAAGAACGGGGGGATTCAAACGGCTTTCTGAAAAACTTGTCTGACCGTCGGATCGCCAATGCCGTTGACCGACTCGACATTCGGGCCGCAGAACAAGACGACTTGCCGCCGATTTTGCCAGTTCGACTGGATAGCCTAGAGGTGGTGGCCCTGAAACTGGTCAAGCGGTATCTGAATCTCCGGTATGAGAACCGCAAATTGAAGAAGCCGCCGTCAGTATACGTGTCCAAGCTCGCCATTACTTGCGGGAGATCGCGGGAAGGACTCGCCGGTCAAATCCGGGCGCTCGCATCCCATATCATTGGTCAGATGGACCTCGCGCTGTCGGAAAACACCGGGCCAGACGAGCGGAACCCTGTCTTCTTTCTCGACCGTTTGAACGACCGCTGGCCTGCAACTCAGGATGATCGCCGGACACTTCGTCAGGACATGGTGGATTTACTTGAGGCAATGGAACGCGCGCGGAAGGGGACGATCCAAGAGATTTTCGCGACGTTCGGCGAGCTATTCGGCGAAACGATCAGCCGCAAAGCCGCGCTGCGTTTGCGGGATCGGGAGGCCGGTGGTAGCAACACATCGCCAAACCGCTTCCTCAAAGAGACGGGAACAGTTGTATCAGCGGCCACCGCCACACCTGCGATTGCCAAAGTATCGAGGCCCGTTCCCGAACACCGATTTCACGGGGGGATGATCGGTGGCGCGAAAACGAAAGGCGACTGAACGAAAGGCACGGACCCCGCATGCCCAAGTCCAGAGGATGCGGCTCCGGCACCCGAGCTTCATGCTCCAAGTGAAATACGACCTGTGTATCTGGATGGGAACCGTGACGCCGGTTCAAGCGCAATACCGGATTTGCGTGATATGGGACTTCATTCGGCAAACGCCGCCGTATGTGACCCTGATCGATCCGGAAATTGCACCACGTGAAGAGGGAAATTGGGAGGATATACCGCACCTCTGGTTCACCGAAGAAGCTCCACAGAATTCGGGATTGTGCCTGTTTGATCCCGAAGGCAAGGAATGGGATCGCACAATGCTGATTGCGGATTACACCATTCCTTGGGCATGCGAGTGGATCAAATATTACGAGCTATGGCACCTCACCGGGGAATGGCTGGGGCCAAGCGCGAAAGGACCGGAATCCGTTGGAGCCGCAAGACGACAAGCTGTTTGACCAGCGCAAAGCTGGATCGCGAACAACACGGCGGGAAAAACTTCCTTGGCCGAAAGACCAGCCCTACAGAATTCTTTCCTTGGACGGCGGTGGTATTAAGGGAGTCTTCACCGCGTGCCTGATCCAGCAAATCGAACGCTGCTTCTGCGGCGGCAAGCCGATGGCCCGATACTTCGATCACATCGCCGGGACGTCAACCGGCGGAATAATTGCTTTGGGTTTAGGGTTGGAAATCTCAACGCAGAACATCGCCGATCTTTATCTCGACAAAGGCCGCGAGATTTTCCCACCTTGGCGGTTCTTCCTGAAAAAGCGATGCGGGAAATTGGGGCAGCTTCTTTGGAACAAAAGCGTGTTCGACCGTGGCGTTCTTGATGACGCTCTTCATGCTGAGTTTGGAAGCCGCCTTTACCGCGATTGCCTGCCACGTATGACCATACCCGCCTTCAAACTGCCAGAAGCTGAACTTGCGGTTTTGAAGACGGATCACCACCCAGACTATAAGTGCGATCCGCTAAACACATGTGTGAAAATCGCGGCGGCGACCTCAGCCGCGCCAACGGTTTTGAAGGGTGTCGAGAATGGCTCCACCGTTTTCTTCGATGGCGGGGTTTGGGCTAACAACCCTATAATGCTTGCCGTCACTGAGGCGAAATCAGCGCTGGACGTGAGTTGCGATCAAATTGAGATATTGTCGGTTGGGACTGGATCGCCGCAATGGTCTTCCAATGACAGTCGGCTGGACAAAGGGGCGCTGGGCTGGATCGACGTGTTTGAAGGAATGATGTACCTGAACGGGGAAGCTGCGCTAAGTGAAGCGAGTCTGATGATCGGTCCCGAAAACGTTGTGCGGATCGAACCCGAAGGCGAATTGGCGCATATTGACATGGCGGACTGGGCGACAGCAAAGCGCGACCTCCCAGCCGAAGCAGAGCGGCTGTTTCGCGCGAACGAAGTACAGCTTGAACGTTTCTTCCAATCGGAAGCGCCGCCCCGAGAGCGCTTCCTTGCGGAATTCTAGGTTGCAGCGGGTTAGTTAACCCCTTCACGCCAATACGAATCTGGCGGTTTACCTATCTGTCGTGTACACAGACAGAAAGATCAGGGAACGGTGCGCAACCGAGTCGAGCTTCGCAAGACCACGCCAACTTGCCGCAAGGTATGCCCTGCACAGTGATAGGGTACGACGTTGACGCCACAGGATTTTATAGAGAACTGGAAAGCGGTTGAGCTAAAGGAGCGCTCGGCCTCACAATCTCATTTCAACGATCTTTGCCGCCTACTGGAAATTGAACAGCCGACTACGGCGGACCCGAAAGGGGAATGGTTCACCTTCGAAAAAGGCGCGTCGAAGACTTCCGGCGGGGAAGGCTGGGCAGACGTCTGGCGCAAGGATTGCTTCGCGTGGGAGTACAAGGGCAAGCGCAAGAACCTCGACGCCGCATTTGACCAGTTGCTCCGCTATTCGGTCGCGCTTGATCATCCGCCGCTTTTGATCGTGTCCGACATGGATCAGATTCTGATCCATACGAACTGGACCAACACTGTTCAAAAGGTCTACACGATCACGCTGGACGATCTGCTGGACGCCGGAAAGCGTGACATTCTGCGGAGTGCGTTCCTTGATCCCAAGCGGCTGAAACCGGCGAAGACCCGACAGGTTCTGACCGAAGACGCTGCCAAGAAATTCTCGCGCATCGCTCAACGGCTGCGGGACCGGGGTCACGACGGTCACGTTGTGGCGCATTTCGTCAATCGCTTGGTTTTCTGCATGTTTGCCGAGGACGTGGGCCTGCTGCCCAACAAGATGTTTCAGCGGGTGTTGGAGCACTCTCTGTCGGCACCGGGTGAGTTTCAAGAAAACGCAGAAATGCTTTTCGCCGCCATGGCCTCGAAGGACATAGGCAAGGTGGGGTTGGAGAAGGTCGAATGGTTTAACGGCGGACTGTTTGATAACGACTCGGCCCTGCCTCTGGAAAGGGCCGACGTGGACGACCTCTTGGATGCTGCGCGGCTCGATTGGTCCGACATTGACCCGTCCATTCTCGGCACGCTTTTTGAACGTGGGCTAGACCCGGCAAAGCGCAGCCAACTTGGTGCGCACTACACCGACCGTGACAAGATCATGCAGATTGTCGATCCGGTCGTTGTTCAGCCCTTGTTGGTCGAGTGGGGTGAAGTCAAAACCAAAATCGAAAACCTAATCGACAGCGCGCCCAAGGAGACAGAGAACAAGCTCTTGAGGGGCACAGAACTCGCGGCGCGCACAAGAGCGTTGAAAGCTGCTGAAGCGATCCAAGTGGGCTTTCTGGAACGCCTGCGGGCCTACAGAGTCCTTGACCCGGCATGTGGGTCGGGCAACTTCCTTTACCTATCTCTTCTGTCGCTCAAGGACCTCGAACACCGGGTCAACTTGGAGGCCGAGGCGCTGGGCTTGCCGCACGCATTCCCGTCGATTGGACCGGAATGTGTAAAGGGGATTGAGATCAACCCGTATGCGGCAGAACTTGCCCGAGTCTCAGTATGGATTGGTGAAATCCAGTGGATGCGCCGGAATGGGTATGAGGCATCCAAGAACCCAATCCTGCGTTCGCTGGGTACGATTCAGCAGTGCGATGCAATCGTAAATTCAGATCGAACAGCCATGATCTGGCCAGATGCCGAAGTCATTGTTGGGAACCCACCCTATCTTGGCGCGAAGCTGATGAAAAGAAAGCTCGGGGTCCAAGAAACCGAAGGCATTCGAGCCCTTTACGATGGTCGGCTGCCCGGCTTCACGGACTTGGTTTGCTACTGGTTTGAGAATGCTCGCGCCATGATCGAAGAGGGGCGCACGAAACGCGCCGGATTCGTCGCGACGAATTCCATTCGAAAAAACACAAATCTCCCGGTCATGAAACGGATCAAAGAAACAACTCGGATATTTGATGCGTGGAGTGAAGAGAAATGGACAATCGAAGGTGCTGCGGTTGATGTGTCGTTGATTTGTTTTGGTCAGAGTGAGCAGCCAACCAAACTGGATGGCGTGATCGTTGACGACATCAATCCCGACCTTACCAGCGGTCTCAATATGACCCTTGCAAACGCGCTAACTGAGAACGCACACGGTGCTTTTCTTGGCATCCAGAAAAGCGGTCCATTCGACGTTCCCGGTGAAACGGCACGTAAATGGATGTTGGAGCCTGCGAACCCCAATGCGAAACTCAACCAAACCATTCTTCGACCGTATTGGAATGGCGACGACGTTACTGGCCGTCCAAGAGACTACTGGCTGATTAACTTGCCGCTGGGCCTTTCTGAGGCGGAAGCTTCGCTATACGTTTCCCCGTTCAATCATGTTGCCACTACCCCGGACGAAGACGGGAAGACGGTCAAGCAGCTTCGTGCCGAATTGGGTGATCGGGCTGGCCCGCGCTGGTGGGAACCCCATTGGCCCCGCCCGGAAATGCGATCACGGATCGCCACGCTGAGCCGTTACATTGTCACTCCGGAGACGTCGCAACACAGGCTATTCGTGTGGCTGCACCCTCCCGTATTGGCTGATAAAAACCTGATCGTAATTCCACGTGAAGACGACACGGCATTTGGAATTCTACACTCCCGTTTTCATGAAGTGTGGGCGCTGCGTAAAGGCTCAGACCTACAGGATAGACCCCGCTACACGCATACTTCCACGTTTGCGACTTTTCCTTTTCCAGAAGGGCTATCCCCGAACATAGAGGCGGAGAACTACGCCAGTGACCCACGCGCACAGGCAATTGCCATCGCCGCTGCTCAACTCAATAAGGTCCGGGAGAATTGGCTGTATCCCGCAAACTTTGTCGACCACGTTCCAGAGGTCGTTACCGACCATCCGGATCGTATCCTTCCGAAGGACGAAAGTGCTGCGAAGGAGCTCAGGAAGCGCACTCTGACCAACCTCTACAACGACCGACCTGCATGGCTCGACCACGCCCACCGCGCCTTGGACGAAGCCGTCGCCGAAGCTTACGGCTGGGGCGACGATTGGCGGGCCGGGAAGCTGACCGACGACGAAATCCTCGCCCGCCTGTTCCGCCTGAATCAGGATCGGGCTGCGAAGCAAGACAAGTGAGAGCGACATGGCGAAGGCATCGACAGACGGGGCATTCACATGGGTAAGGACGTAGCCCTTAATGGACATTGATACGAACATGCTTGCGATACACGAGGCTGGTCACGCTGTGGCCTTCCACCGCTTGTATCCCGGCAGCTACGCACAGGAAGTTACGATTGAACCCAATGAGGACATGGACCTAGCCGGATTCCTTTTCCCTGCTGATGACATATCCGTTTTCCAAGAGGGGATCGCTGATGATGTGGTGGATAGTTTGATAAAAAACCGTGCGACGGTTGTTTGTGCCGGGTTTGCGGCTAGCGTTTTGTTCGGCTGGACGGAGGATGACGCTGCTTCCATCTGTTACCAAGACTTTGACCAAGCAGGTGAGCTTATCGACCAAGCCAAGGCCGAAGCGTTGAAACTGTTGCAGCTTGGGACAAACACGAAGGCGGTTCGGCTCATTGCGGACGAACTTCTGGAGAAGAAGACGCTCGACGCGGAGCAAGTCTGGGTCTTGATGGATGTCGCAGACGGCGGAACCAATTTGGCTCAGTACAAGGAGTTCTTGGAAATTCGAGAGGCAATGAGGTCGAGCTAAGTCCTGAGCGCAGACAGAAGAGCGACCGTGCCGATACGAAAAAGGGAATCATATCGGCTGATCCATGCCGTGACGCCCAAACCCGCGCGGCGTTTTTTCGGTACCGACAGGACCATTTTCGGTACCACCCTTGATCGAGACAAATCGCGCACCGCGTAAGATGTTGGCTGCAAAGGATAAATTCCATCTTCGCAATTCAGATCAATCTTGATTCCAGGGTCGCCCACCATTTCTCGAAAACAGTTACGGCATCAGGATATCCGACCGCTGATAAGTCGCGGTGTCGGTGGTTCCGTCGTCATAGACAA
>Ga0256840_1002008_pt1 | contig 18342 bp, 16 predicted proteins | sample 355202metaG_FD_185969 | JGI IMG/M metagenome (GOLD analysis project Ga0256840, IMG submission 185969) | Hydrothermal vent microbial communities from Mid Atlantic Ridge, Atlantic Ocean - 355-202 | ecosystem: Environmental > Aquatic > Marine > Hydrothermal vents | place: Atlantic Ocean: Mid...
AAAACTCTTCCGCATCATCAAATTCATTCGAATATTCTTCTATTTTGTCTATAGTTTCAATAAGAGTTTCTAAATGCAAAAGCACATTAGACATATAGTGTATCTTTTAAAATATGTTTTTTTGCGTATGGTTTTAGATATTTTTCTCTTGCTAAATCAACATTTCTTCCAAATGCATTTGTTAGGTATTTTTTGAGAGAAAGTTTTAAATCATGTATATTTTTTGTTCCCTCTTCTATATCAATAAGAAGATCAACATCACTACTATCTTTTTGTTCTTCTCGTGCAAACGAGCCAAACAGACCGATCCTAGTTATATGATAAGTCTCCAATAAAAGCTTTTGATTTTGTTTTAAAAAATCTAAAATTTCTTTTTTTGTATTCATGCTTAAAAACCATTCCTTACGCATCGCCTAATAAGCGCTATTATATTATAACTATAATAAAAAATCAAACAATTATTTTAAGTACTTAACCAACTAAAAAAAGGTTGCATATTTAATGACCATTGTTTTAAAGAGTTTAGAAACTATTTTTGAAGTGGCAGAGAGGAAGGGATTCGAACCCTCGGTGAGTTGCCCCACACACGCTTTCCAAGCGTGCTCCTTAAGCCACTCGGACACCTCTCTACATATTGGGAAATAAGAAAGAGAGTATATCTATTTTGCGCTTAGACAATCTTTACATATGACATCAAATGAGAGCGTATCATCTAACACTTTATCACCTGTAGCTCTCTCTATCTCTTTAGCTAAATCTGAAGTTTCTATCAGAAAATCTTCAATTTTACCACACTTTTGGCATACTAAGTGGACATGTTTGGCTTTGGAAATCTCGAAATGATCTTTTCTGTTTGCAAGTTTTACTTCACTTACTATATCTTTTTGAACCATATCGCTAAGATTTCTATATATAGTTGATAGTGATAGAGTAGGGTGTTTATCTCGAATTATCTTTTGTATATCTTCAAGTGTAGCATGACCACAATCTTGAAGAGTGTCCAATATACACAATCTCTGTGGAGTTGCTTTAAGTTCATGATTTTTTAATAGTTCTATATGTGACAAAATTATACCTTTTTTATTTATTTATTGAAATAATATCATAAATAGTAATTTTTAGCAAGTAATTAATATTATTTTAAGTAGTAATACAATATAATTTCTTTGTTGCAAAAAATTACTATTTATAAGGAATTTATAATGGCATCTGATTCAGATGTTGAGAAGATGACTGGAAGAGTAGGGGATTATATCACCATAGAAGAGATACTCTCATAAAAATAAAAACCGAGAAGGAAAACTTCTCGGTTTTTTGCTATAATTTTGTATGAATAAAAAATACAAATATTTCTATATGCGTTTGATTGTTGGCGTAGTTTTTATATTGGCTATATTGATAAGCAGCATATATAGCGCGTTACACTAAGCACCTAATAGTACCCTAAACACATTCCTCCTCCTAACTTTATCTTCTTTTCTAGGGGAGATGGTCCAAAAAATTTACATTTTTCGATGTAGATATGATAACTAAAATCCAAACCCAAATCATCATAAAATTTTTTTAAATTTAAAAACTTTACATTTGAAATTTGCATTAATTCAAAAAGAGTATATATCTTTGAGTTATTGCTTTTTGTAAAATGGGAGGGGGAAAGGGATGTATATCTACAAAATGCCTGAACTTGCACGCAACCAGATAGATCTGTACACATTTGTATATATCTTTGATATTTAAAAGGTATCGAATCTTTTTTTAAAAATACCACTTTTGATTCGTCATACTTTGCAGCCTTTACATCCTTCCAAAATCGATAGGCGTTTGATGATATGGCTAAAAGTTTTGCTAGTTCTAGATTTAGTACATAATCATCAAGCGTATCTTTATAAGAGAGTTTATTCATTATCATGTTATTAAGAACTTTTTTTGTATAATTTTACCAAAATAATTAGGATTTTAAGCCATGATATCAAAATGGGATGAAAAATATAGACTACATGTAGAGAAGATAGATAAACAACATAAAGAGTTATTTAGACTCTCTGCTATTGTGGAAGATTTGGATAAAAACACAACAAAAGAGGATATAAAAAAGCTTTTAAACAGTTTTTTTATCTATATGAGGGAACATTTTAAAGATGAAGAGGATTATATGAAAAAGATAGGATATCCTCTCTTGAAGCAGCACCATGAACTACATCATGAAATTATAAAAGAGTTTACTCTTTTGGTTAAAGAGAACCACACGATAGAGTCTTTAAAAAAGAAGATGCAGATAGCTACTAAAAAGTGGCTAATTGACCATATACTTCAAAATGATTTAAAGATAGAAAAATGGAGAGTTGCAAACAGTTAGGTACTTAAAATAGCTTTACAACTAACTGTGCCAAAACAATCGCACTTACTAGCGCCATCGGATAGACTGCTGCGTATGATATAGAGGGATAGTCAGATTTAGATATATTGTTTGCCATAGTCAAAGTTGGTGTTGATGTCATGCCTCCTGAGAGCACTCCTAATATATGCAAAAAATTCATCTTTAAAAAGACTCTACATACAAAAGCTACTAAAAACAGTGAAAATATAAGCGAAAAAAGGGCTATGTATATGGGTAAAAATCCATTTTTTGATAATCCTTCTAAGAGATATTTGCCTGCATTTGTACCGATTGATGCCATAAATATAAGCTGTCCCAATGTCTTCATGAGACTATTTGAATGAGGAGAGAGTTGCCATACGATAGGACCGACTCTGCCAAATCTTCCTAAAATCAAAGCTGTTATCAATATACCACCAACAAAACTCAGTTTTATACTTCCGATTCCTGGAAAATAAAATGGAATACTCCCTAAAAGTATGCCAAAAACAATTCCAACAGAAATCGGCAAAAAATCAGCCGCTGGGTATTTTAATAGATCATTTCCTATAAAATCTGTCACCCTTTGACCATACTTTTGAGGTGCTACAACATAAAGTTTATCCCCTAACATCAAGGCCAAAGATGGATGTGGCTGTATATCTATACCTGCTCTTCTGACTTTTATAACTACGGCTCTAAGTGACTTTAGCTCTTTTAAACTTGCAATTTTTTTACCTACAATATCTTTGGAGGTAAGCAACAATCTATAAACTTTCATATCATCATGAAACTTATATGCATCGCCGATCTCATCTCCTAACATCACACTAAGTGTTTCTAACTGCTCTTTTGTACCTGAAACTCGCACTATATCATTGTAGTGAAGATATTTACATGCCTCTTCGTCTAAGACACACTGGTCAACTGATTCGATCCTCTCTATAAGAGTCCCTGTTATATCTTCGATTTGTGATTTTTTTATAGGGTGCTTTTTAAAATTTTCATTTGTGATTTTGAAATTTTTTGTAATTATAAGAGGGTATTTTTGTTTTTTCTCCTCTTCATAAATCTGAACCTCTTTTTCAAGATTTACTCCAAATATAATAGGCAAAATCCTGATAAAAAGAATAGTAGCAAATATGCCAAATGGATAAACTACACCAAAGATAACAGATATAATGGGGTCATTTTTAACCTCTATAGCAGCAGCAAGTGAAGGAACGCTTGTAAGAGAACCCGTGAAGATGCCATCAATCAGACTGTTACTTAATCCAAAATATGTTCCTATTAGATATATACATGTAAAGATACTTAAAAGAAGTGACAGAGCTATAAGATTTAGTTTTATACCGTCATTTTTAATGGTTTCAAAAAATCCCGGTCCAGATTGGAGTCCGACTGCATAGATAAAAATTGCTAAACCAAAAAATTTAAAATTATCCGAAACAACCATACCAAAATGCCCAGCAACCAAAGCTACTAAAAGCATAGCCGTGATATCAAGTGAAAAGCCGCGTATCTTTATATTTCCTAAGATATATCCTACTGAAATAATTGAAAAAAGATAAAAAATCTCGCTATGTATCACACTAAACCTCTACTGTTTTTCGCGAATTATACTCTTTCAAACTTTTATTTAAGTAAAATTTGATATAATTTCACTCGCTCTCCTTTAGACCTGTGCAATATTTTACTAGAACAATGCTTCAGGGTGGGAACACAGCAGAGCACTCTTTTAAAGTGTGTGCCGCAGTAATCTGAAGGAGGGTTTGCTTATATAGTTATCAATCCTCCACAAATTTTTCTATCTTTTTTGCCAAATCATAAAAATTCACATCATCATTTTTAGAATTTTCTTTTAGAGACTCAAGTATATGGGCTTTCCCTTGAACCAACTCTTTAGATTTAACTCCATGGGATATTGAGAGTGTAGCTTCGATGAAAGCAGAAATTCTATCGCAGTTTTTAAGAGCCTCACCATCTATAGCCTTATATCTGTTTTCATTATATCTGTTTACATCATCTACTACTTTTATCTTATCATCAACTTTTATCTTATTTAAAAACTCATTTTTCTTTCCATCGTACAGACCTAGTATATACTTAAAATCATCCAAAAAACTCTGCGGAATGTAAGGAAAAATCTCATCATCCATCACTTTGAGTTCATACTCGCTTATGATGTCATCCAACCCACTCACTGAGTATTTTACGGGTGAAATTATATCTCTTGTAAGAGCTTCAGGGAGGTCGTGAAAAAGTGCACAGTAGAAGTTATTTTCTACTCTTGCGTCACAAGCCTCTACATGTAGGGAGTAAAAATACCCCAAAATTGCAACTATCAACATATGTCCAAGTACCGAAGTTTCAGGAACCCTAGGTGTTTGAGCCCACCTTTTTTGAAATCTAAGTCTTCCACTAAGTTCTATGATTTTAGAAATTTTTTTATTTAGCGCTATTTTTCTAACACTCACAAGCTCATAATAGTCCTCAATCTCCTCTTCAACTGCATCCTTCACTCTGTCGATTCCACTTAGAAACTGGCTTGTTTGATAGACTATGGAAAACTCCCATTTTGTAGCTAGATATGAGGCGGCCTTGAGTATAAACCTCTCTTTTTTATACATATTTGGATCCTTTAGATACTCTTCAAATCTAGCTAAAAATTTACCATTTTGTATATCTTTTAAAGAATCGCCAAGTTTTGACAAAACCCACTCGTTTATCTCTTTCTCTTTTTGTTTAAGAGCTTTTCTAAAGACATCTGGTCTTATATCTGTTACAACAACTCGCCTTAAAAATTCAAAGATGCCTGCTTCTATGAGATGAACCATATCTACATCTTTTTCTATATTTGCCATAAAATAGGCAATTATAAACTTATGTGCCTGTTTATCTAGTTCGACCAATTCAACCATTCTTGGATAATCATTCCACCTTTGGATGGAAGCTGCTGCGAAAAGATGCTCTATCAGTTTTGAGCTTAACATTCTATCTTATCCGAATCTATCTCTATGGTTGTGTGAACATTTCCTCTTGGATTAAAATCAGCAAAAACCTTTAGCCACTTCGGTTTTAACTTTTCAAAAAGAGTATCATATATCTCATTTGCACTATCTTCATGCGAGATATTTCGGTTCATAAAACTATTTATATAGAGTTTTATTGCCTTTAACTCTACAACATATTTATCTGGAGTATATTCTATATAAATAGTTGCAAAATCAGGATATCCACTTCTTGGGCACAAACACATAAACTCTGGTAGTGTCAATTTTATAGTATAATTTTTTGTATGTTTATTTGGCCAAATCTCCAAATCTTCATCTACACTAAACTCTTTTATCTCTTTTTCACCATATTTCATATTTTCTCCATTAGTTGGTTTATTGCCATCCTAGACCAAACTAGTGCATAACAGCACTAGTTTGGTCTAGGATGGCAATATAGTTTTTGGTTTGGATATATAAAAACCTTGCAAATAGTTTGGTTTTAACTCTTTTATCTCTTTGTATAATTCCTCTTTATCTATAAATTTTATCATAGTTTTTACATTTAAATCTTTACATAATTTAAGTAGATTTTCCAATATCTTTCTATATTTTTCGTTTTTAAAATATTTTGTATATTGTATGTCAAATTTCACAAAATCTATAGGCAGATTTTTTATATACTCCAAAGAAGAGTTATCTCCTCCAAAATTGTCTAATGCTATGTTGAAACCTGCATTTTTGTATTGAAGTAAAATTTCCTTAAATCTTTTCATATCTTTATAAGTATTTTTTTCATTTATATCTAAAATTATATTTTGTGTTTTAATATTTTTTTGGAAAAAAAGCTCTCTCAAGAAGAGTCTAAAATCATTGTCTCTTAGCGAAACTGGTGAAACACTTATACTAAAATATTTATCAGGGCTCTCAAAATTTTGTGACTCTTTTAAAAAATGCTCAAAGATTTTTCTATCAAAGATTTTTTCAAAGCCCCCAAAATTTATCGCTTTTTGGGCTTGATTTTTTGAAATCAGGCCGTAATCTTTTGAATAAATTTTTACTAAAACTTCATATATCTCTATATTTGAGCTATTTAAATCAATACTTGGCTGATATTTCAAAAAAAACTTTTCATCTTTTATAGCATTAAAAATTATATTTTCAAACTCATTTGGTTTAATATTTTCAAACTCTATTTCACCATTTTTTTTATCATCTATCAAATCAAAGAGAGTTTTTATTATATTTTCTATCTTATTGTCGTAATTTGATTCTATGATAGAAAAATCAACTTTTACCTCTATATCATTAATCCCTACATTTTTAAGCTCTTTGGAAAACATCGTTAAAAGATGCTTTAACTCCTTTTTTTTATGGTTAATTATCAGTAAAAAACTACCTCCAGAATATCTTCCTATAGGTATATTTTTAAAGTTATAGTTTTGCAAAAAAGTATCTATACTTTGCACAAATCTATTTAGTAAAATATCAGCATTATCTATGCCATATCTCTCATTTATATCATAAATATTTTCAATGTTTATCAAAACAATTAAAGAGTTTTTTCTATTTTGAATCTCTTTTTTAATCAAATCGATTATAACTTTTGAATTAAAAGCTTTTGTAGTTTTATCAATCAGAGTTGATTTAAAACCATTATATATAAGATAAACGATATAGTATATATAGATAGGTATTAAAATTATGATCAATATCTCTGGAATCGGGTTTTTACTGTTTTTAAAATTAAATATGATATATATGATTAAAACCAAAAGAGGAAATGCAATCTTTAAGGCTATTAAAAATCTGTTTCCTCTCTCTTTTGATTCAGAATATAACATAAGAATTAATCATACATCTAAATGTTTTACATCTTTTGCATGTGCTTGTATATAGTTTCTTCTAGGTTCAACTTCATCACCCATAAAGAGTGAAAATGTCTCACTCGCTATCTCAAAATCATCTATATTTACTTTTAAAAGTCTTCTGTTTTCAGGGTTCATTGTTGTTTCCCAAAGTTGCTCTGGATTCATCTCACCTAGACCTTTGTATCTCTGTATATAAGCACCTTTTTTTGCATGTTTTTCCATCTCATTTAGGAGTTCAACTGCATCTCGTCCACCAAAATCCAAATCTCTCTCTAGAATTTTGCCTCTGATATACAAAGCCTCTTCATATAGTGGATTTGTAAAAAAATTATCATTTAATAACAACTCTTCAAGCCCATCATTTGTTTGGATATAGAGGTGAATATTTTCATCATCTATATTTTTATTTAGGATATTATAACCTATCTCTTTGATATATTTTTCTATCTCTTTGAACATCATTTGATTATCAAGTGAGATGATATCTGGATTTTCTATCAAAAATCTTATCACTTTTATGACAGAGTATCTCTTTTCTAACTCTTTCAATATACTTCTATAAGCTGCCACAATTCTGAAAAAATCTATCAAATCATTTTTACCGATTCCCTCAAAATCCATACTATCTATACCATTTTCTATCAAAAGAGTATTGAGTTCACTATCATCTTTTAGATATATCTCTTTTTTACCCTTTTTATATCTATAAAGTGGTGGTTGAGCAAGATATACATAACCTTTTTCGACAACAGGTCTCAAAAATCTAAATAAAAATGTCAAAAGAAGTGTCTGGATATGGCTTCCATCTACATCGGCATCTGTCATGATTATGAGTTTATGATATCTTAGTTTATCTTCATTTAACTCTTCACCGATTCCACATCCAAGAGCTGTTATCATATTTTTAATCTCTTCAGATTTTAAGATTTTATCGATTCTACTCTTTTCTACATTTAAAATTTTACCTTTTAGTGGAAGTATCGCTTGAAAAACTCTATCTCTTCCCTGCTTGGCACTTCCGCCCGCACTATCTCCCTCCACTAAGTAGAGTTCACTTATAGAGGCATCTTTGCTTTGACAATCTGCAAGTTTTCCAGGAAGTGTTCCTACACTCATAGAGTCTTTTCTTCTGGTTAAATCTCTAGCTTTTTTAGCAGCTTCTCTACCTCTTGCAGCCCCTAGAGCTTTATTCATGATAGCTTTTGCTTCTATTGGATTTTCTTCAAAATACTTTACAAGCTTTTCAAATGTAAGTCTTTGAACTATCGGTTTTACATAAGTATTTCCAAGTTTTCCTTTAGTTTGACCTTCAAATTGTGGTTCTGGTACTTTAACACTGACAACTGAAACCAAACCCTCTCGAACATCATCTCCTGTTACTTTTATATCTTTTTCTCTTGCTGCTGCATTTGCATTTATATAGTTTACTATCGCTCTTGTAAGACCCGCACGAAACCCACTCTCATGCGTTCCACCCTCAGGTGTTTTTATATTATTTACAAAAGATAGAAGTGTTTCATTATAAGCTGAATTATACATTAGTGCTATGTCAACTTCTACACCATTTACACTGTCATTGAAGTGATAAGCAGATGAAACTTTATCTCTCTTATTTAGATCCTCTACAAACTGTTTCAAACCACCCTCAAAATGGAAAACATCACTTCTTCCATCTCTGTTATCTTTAAAATTGATAGTTACTTTTGGATTTAGATATGCGATTTCACGAAATCTTTTTGCTAAAGTATCATATACAAAATCTGTTGTTTCAAATATGCTTTCATCAGGCCAAAATTCTATAGTTGTACCTTTTTTTCTACTGTTTTTTACCACTTCAAGTTCACTTGTTGGAATTCCACAACTAAACTCTTGTCTATGCTCTTTTCCATCTCTCTTTATAGTTGCAATTAGTTTTGAAGATAGAGCATTTACAACTGAAACTCCAACACCATGAAGTCCGCCACTAACTTTATATGTATCTTTATCAAATTTTCCACCAGCATGCAGTACAGTCAAAACAACTGTAGCAGCTGATATTTTTTCAGTTGGATGGAGTGCAACAGGAATTCCTCTACCATTATCAGTGATGATAGCAGAACCTTCAGTTGTAATCTCTACACTTATTTGATCACAGTAACCAGCCATTGCTTCATCTATAGAGTTATCTACTACTTCATATATAAGATGATGGAGACCATTGATATTTGTATCTCCTATGTACATTCCTGGTCGTTTTCTAACTGCTTCTAAACCTTTTAATACTTTTATATTCGCTGCGCCATATTCACTCATCCAAAACTCTCCTTATATCATTATCGGCATAACTATTGTTATAAAATTTTCATCTTCTAGTGTAAATGGAAGAGAACTATCATTAAAACCCAGTACAAACTCTGGATTTTCTATATTTGAAAGAAAATCAAGCAGATATCTGCTGTTTGTTGCTAAAAAAATCTCTTGATCTAATCCTGTGTTATAATCAATCTCTGTCTTAGCTTCTATATTTTCTTCATTTAAACTCTCAAATATTATCTTATCACTTTTAAATGTCAGTTTCATCTCATTTGAGATTATAGATATCTGTTTTATTGCATCTACTATTTTCGCTCTGTTTAGTAGAAGTCTATAACTTTTCTCTTTTGGGATAATCCTTTGATAATCAGGAAATTTTCCATTTATAAGTTTTGTAAAAAATACAAAGTTAGAGGATTTAGCTATCAGAGTATTTTCATCATAAAAGATCTCTATCTCATCAAAAAATAGTTTTTGAATTTCACTTATAGCTTTTTTAGGGATGATAAGTGAGAAATGGTCTCCTGTGTTATTCTCTAACTTTACGATTGCAAGTCTTCTAGTGTCTGTTGATACTAGATTTATGATATTATCTTTTATATCTATCAAGGCACCGTTGAGTTCAAATTTTGGATTGTTATTGTCAATTGCAGGTGCAATTTTTTTGATAGATCTTACAAAAAGAGAGCTATTAACATCAAATTTTGGTTTATCTTCTATTTGAGGAAATGCTGGAAATTCATTTGGATTAAACATAGGAAGTTTAAATTTTGAACTATTTTGTTTTATGTATAGATTGTCATTTATAGTTTCAAGTATAACTTCATCATCTTTTAAAATTTTAATGATATCTAAAAGCTTTTTTCCATTTGCTGTTGCAGTTCCGTGGTCATTTATCTTGACATTTTTAGTATTATAACTTAAACCAATCTCAAAGTCTGTTGCTTTTATGATTAGTTCATCATCATTTGTATTTATTAAAAGATGAGATGTTATCTGACTTAAATCTTTTTTCTCTAGATATGGTTGTGTATTTATAAGTATCGTTTCCAATACACCTTTATTTATCGAAACTTTCATCAAATCTCCTTTTAATTATAAATAAAAATAGAAGTAGTAGTAGCTTAGGTTGAATATATGAAAACTGCTCTTAAACCTAAAAATTTAGGGAAAAGATAGGTGAAAAAAAATCATATCTTTTTCACATTTGTTCACATATTTTAATCAAACTACTCCTTTACTAAAATTTTATTTTTAAGTTCTTCTATCTTTAGTTTAAATATTTCATCTGTTTCTATCAATTCATTTATCTTTTTCATATTGTGTGAAACTGCTGTGTAATCTTTCATACCAAAAAATGATGCTAACGAGGACATAGAGTTTTGTGTCAGATTTCTAGCTAGGTATATACCTATTCTTCTGGCTTCTACTATATTTTTATTTCGTTTTTTACTCTTTATCTCACTTGGTTTTATATTTAACTCTCTTGAGATTGTTTTGATGATATCTTCTAGTGTTATCTTATTTTTCTTCTCTTTTATTTGGGCTTTCATCACATTTTTGGTAAATTCTAAAGTTATCTCTTGTCTCATTAAGGTTGCATAAGCATTTAGGTTGATGATAGCACCCTCTATCTCTCTTATATTGTCGCCCATACTTGTGGCTATATAGTTTGCTATTTCATTGTTTAGATTTATACCATCTAACTCACACTTCTTTTTTATGATCGCGATTTTTGTCTCAAGTTCAGGTATGCCGATATCTGCTATCGTCCCCCACTCAAATCTACTTTTTAGTCTCTGTTCAAGTCCATTTATCATCTTTGGAGGCTTGTCTGAGGTTAGAACTATCTGTTTGCCTGCAGAGTGAAGTTCATTGAAAGTGTGAAAAAACTCCTCTTGAGTTTGGATTTTGTTTGATAAAAATTGAGTGTCATCTATAAGTAAAATATCACAATTTCTATACTTATCTCTAAATCTATCCATAGTTTGATTTTTAAGATTATAGGTAAAATCATTCATAAACTGTTCAATCGTAGCATAAATTACAATTTTGCCGTGATTTTGTGAGTAGTTACCGATAGCATGAATCAAGTGAGTTTTTCCAAGTCCTGTAGGACCATAGATAAACACGGGATTATATACAACGCCTGGTTTTTTAGCAACTGATTTTGCTATAGAGTATGCAAATTGATTTGAACTACCAACCACAAAGCTATCAAAAGTATATGATGGGTTCAGTATAGTGTTGATAGTGGGTTTGTTTGATTCATATATATCTATCTTTTTAGTTTTTTGAAAGTCTGTTTTTACTCTGTCTTTTAGTGTTATTTGGATATCAGGTTTGATTCCGGTTTTTACTTCAAAAAGATGAGAGATTTTTTCACAATATTTTGTTTTAATCCAGTTTTGTATGAGTATATTTGGAGCTGTGAAGACTTTTTGATCTGAGTGTGAACTTTTTTCATCAAACTCTAACTGTTTTATATATCTATTGTACTCTTGTTCAGATATCTCATTTTTTAAAAGCTCTAATACACTATCTGCTAACAAAAACACTCCTTATATATTTTAAGTACCTAGCCAAGAGAAACACCAACTAATAGAAGTTCAAAAAGAGTGCATATGCAAGGCAAAAACTTGTAGGTGTACTTATTGTACATCAAAAGTTTTTAACGAAGTCAGATGTGCTCTTTTTGAGCTTCCCTACGGGCGAAAAGATAACGGCACGATTACTGCGTTAGATTTTCTTGAATTACCTACGGGTAGTCCTACTAAAATCTGCCTTGTACTCGCACCGTTCTCTTTTTGCTATTAGTTGGTGTTTCTTTTGGTTCGGTACTTAATCTACATTTTATCTAAAATTTTATTAGTTATATGTTAATTGAAAATAAGAAATGATAAAATGCCAAATCTTATCTATTTTTTAAGCTACCTCGTGAGGCTCAGACCGAAGGGAGGATTTGCCCTCTAAGAGGTAGCTTAAAAAATAGATAAGATCTACTGTGAAAAAGTTTTTCACGATGTGAAGAACTATGTGAAAAAAAGGAGTAAAATGACAGTTTTAGGGATAGATCCCGGTACAAAAAATTGTGGTTATGCCATCATAGAAAAACAAAATGGCAAAACAAAATTAGTCGAAGCTGGACTTATAAAAATCAAAGAAAAAATCCTTCAGCATCAGATAGTAGAGTTGGTAGAGGGGTTGGATATCATCTTCAAAAATCATAAAATTGACCAAGTTGTTATAGAAGATATATTTTTTGCATATAATCCCAAAACAGTACTCAAACTAGCGCAGTTTAGGGGTGCTTTGAGTTTGAAGATACTTCAGGAATTTGGTAATTTTCACGAATTTACACCACTTCAAGTGAAAAAAGCTGTTACAGGAAACGGTAAGGCAAAGAAGGAGCAGGTTGCCTTCATGGTAAAGAGAATTTTAGGTATAAAAGAGGAGATAAAACCTCTTGATATCACCGATGCTATCGCTATCGCTTTGACTTATGCAAACGGAGTTAGAAGTTAATCACATGTAAAAAGATATTTATGATTATCTGGTAGATTTTCATACAGATTTCGAGCTAAAATCTGTATCTCCCAAAGAGCGGATTTACTACTTCTAAGAGTCAAAAAGTTTTGTAAACTTCTAGCATTTATTGTCCAAGTGAGCTCTGTTTTGTAACTTTCAGGCAGACAATATTTTGCTTTGTCGTTGCTGATGCCATCTTTTAAAATGAGCCTTAGATTTTCAAGTGCTTTTATACTCATCTCATTTACCTTTTCGTTATCAGTCATGACAAGGTATTTGCTAGCTCGTTCAAAATCTCTACATGTAAAGCTCTCTTCGCTTTTTAACTCTTTTAGAGTATATCTTGTACTTTTTACCGATAAAGAGGCAATTCTGTGGCGTGCAAGCTCTTGAAGGAGGGCTCTGCTGACGCCTTGGATATAAAATGTATATACGAGATGTTCTAGTGTTGAGGCATGTTTAAATTTGTTTCCAACTCTGTCTATGAGTTCCCTATCTTTTTCGCCACCATTGTCACTTTTATCAAAACTTTGCCAACAAGTACGAATGGCACTTGCACAAACTGCTAAAGATGTATGTTGTAAGAGAGTGATTTTCATAGATAAGCCTCAAAATTTATTGAGGCTTATTATATCTAAATTATTTATTGTTTTAATTGAAGTAAAGTTTGAAGCATTTGATCACTTGTAGTGATAGTTTTAGAGTTAGCCTGAAAACCTCTTTGTATAACGATAAGTTGAGTCAAACTCCTACTTAAGTCTACATTACTCATCTCTAAAGCACTAGCTTGGATAGAGCCTCTTTTACCAGTTGATGCTTGACCGATGATAGGATCACCAGAGTTTGAAGTTTGTATATATACTCCACCACCATTACTCTCAAGTCCTACATTGTTGGCAAAACTAGCCATAGAGACTTGAGCTAAACCAAAGCTTCTTCCATTTGTAAAACTGCCTATCAAAGTTCCTGTTTCATCAACTCTTATACCATTTAAATCACCACCAGGATAGCCATCTTGACTGATTCCAGAAGTACTTGAAGTTGAATCAAAACTGGTCATTCCATCAAATTGATTTGCAGTACCTAAATTTAGATTAATAGGTTGATTTGGCTTTGAACCATTATTTCCAGTAAAATTTACATTTGGTATACTGGATGTTGCAAATGAACCATCAGAATTAAAAGATATATTTCCAACAAAATAGTTCTTTGGTGAAGTAGTATTAATTTCACCTGGATTTGGAACATTTAAGATCATTTCCCATGTAGAGCCGTTTGTGCTTTGAGTTATTTTTCTAAAAGATATTCTTAGAGTATGTTTAGTTCCTAATGAATCATATATATCTATACTTGAAGCATGCGTGGCAGAGTAAAATGATTGAGAAATTTTAGAACTACCATCGTTGGGAATGGTTCCTGATAGAGGAGTCATCATATCTAAAAGTTTTTGATTATTTTGACTTCCAGATTTAACATCTATTGTTATATTACTTCCTCCTCCATTAGAGTTAATAACTTCAAATTTGCCTTGATCGTTTACAATGGCTGTAGCACCTGTGCTTAAGGTAGAGACTTGTGAATTTAATAAAGATCGTAAATCATTATCAGTAGTAAATTCATTTAAGGCTGAATTTGCTCCAGATTCTCTATAAGTGTAAGTTGTATAATTTATTCCGCCATCCCAAGATATCTGAAAATTATCTCCATCTTGCAAAGATAATGCTTCCCCTGTATCATTAAAAAGCATTTTCATATCTAAATCTTTTGTTGCTCCGGCAGCTACTTCGTCGCTAGTATTATTTCCAGAACTATCGAGTGAATATACTAGATTTTTATTTTTTATTAATGGACCAGAGTTTAAATTTGCTTTTAGTGTTACTTTTGAAGTTGCATTTGCAGGAGTTGTTAGACCAGGTGGTATGGTTATATTTCCTATAGGCGCTGTTGAATCAATTTTGTTTGTATCAGGGTCTCTTTTCCAACCTTGCACTATATATCCATTGCTATCTACAAAGTTCCCTTTTGCATCAAATACAAAGTCTCCATTTCTTGAAAATTTATATGTTTTTCCGCCATCTGGGCTGATGACAAAAAATCCATCTCCTTGTATGGCTAGGTCTGTATTTTTATCAGTTGACTGGGTTGAACCTTGTTTAAATATCTTCGTGATGGAACTTACTTGAGTACCAAGTCCAACTTGCATAGGGTTTTTACCGCCAAGTTCACCTTGAGGTGCTGTGGCTATCTTTGAAGTTTGGCTTAAAAGATCTGAAAAGTTTACTCTTGAGTATTTAAATCCTGCTGTATTCACATTTGCTATATTGTTACCCTCTACATCCATGGCAACTTGGTGTGCTTGCAGACCAGAAACGCCGGCCCATAATGATCTCATCATTTTAAATCCTTTACGATTTTTATATTTCTATTTTTACTACATGATTTTAAGCAAAAATCATTCCTATTTTTTCATGTTGATTGCTTTTTGTATCATTTGATCACTTGTTGTTATACTTTTTGCACTTGCATCAAATGCTTTTTGTACTAAAATCAACTCTGTCAAAGCCGTTGACATTTGAGTATTGCTAGCCTCTAATCTGTTTGAATAAACTGAAGTTGTATCAAAATCATTTCCATTTTTATCTTTATAAAAAAATGCCTTTCCACTGTTTGCTGATTGTGTTAAAAGTGTAGCAGAAGCTTTATCTAAGCCTTGGTCATTTTGAAAATGATATACTGCGACTTTTGCAACAGGAGTACTTTCACCATTGGTAAAATCAGCCATGATAGTTCCATTAGTATCTACTCTATATTTTGTTAGTATTCCATCCTCTTTTCCATCAGAACTTACATTTTTGATTCCTGCAGTGGTATCTATAGATGTAAATCCATTATATTTACCTATATCTCCTATGTTTATAGTTATATCTGTACCATTGTTTGATATAGTAGGTATAGTTGCGCTTTGTAAGCTACCATCAACAGTAAATTGCACTTGGGCATTTTGTGTATCTTCTATCTTGTAAACTTTATTTGCTGATCTATCAACTTTGTATTGAGTTGTATCATATGTCTTGCTATCATCATATTTTTCATAAAATGATAAGAGTTGTATCTCTCCATCCCATATATTTTCATGATTTGGCTGATTCGTTTCTTTTGTGAAAGTCATATCAAGTAGTTTTTTTTCTCCATCGGCAGATATTATATTTGCACTAAAATGTTCTGTATTTGGTATCTCATCTCCTGATGAGTCTAACTCTACATGTGGATTTAAATTTGCGCTGATTGTTACATTTGTCGTTGCAGTTGCCGGATAGTATAGAAAATTTGGAAGTGTTATCTTGGTTTGAGTATCTGCTGAATCAAGTGAGATATTATCTATATTTTTTACACTATATAGATCAGCCTGTTTGATTCCATCAGCTGTATATGCTTTTCCAAATTTGTCTAAAACATTATTAGAGCCAGCAAATGGAGTTATATTTTTACCACTCGTTCCTAACAAATACATTCTGTTTCCATCTACTAGATTGCCATTTTTGTCAAGTTCAAAAGAGCCTGTACGAGTATAGTATGTTTGATTGCCAGCTCCTTTGAGTCCAAACCATCCCTCGTCGCTCAAGGCTAAGTCAAAAGTACTATCTGTTGTTTTTAAAGCACCTTGCCTTAGATCAAGTGAAGTAGTTTGTGCCCTACTTCCCATACCTACATCATTAGAGGTTGGATTGAAGTATTGATTACTTAGCGTTGTAGAAAAAACTGTTGCAAATTCAGGATTGCTGTTTTTAAAACCATCCATATCTATATTTGCTATATTGTTCGCCCATACATCTATGCCAAATTGTTGGGTTTTTATTCCGCTGATTCCATTATAATATGAGGTATTCATGAGTTAACCTTATTGATATATCTCTTTGACTTTTGAGAGTGGATAGTAGTTGCTACCCATCTTTAAAAATGAGTCGCCACCATCAAACCTGACAGATTCTATAGGATATACTCCAAATGCAGTTTTGTAACTATCATTTCCATCACTGTAATCAGCTGTTATACTATATGTTCCAGCAGGTAGTCTTTCTCCTGAGTCTCCTATGCCATCCCACTGAAAAGATTGTACTCCGGCATTGGCTGAGCTTAAATCAAAAGTTTTTACAACATTATTTTGACTATCAGCAATTGTAATAGTTCCGCTTTGAATGTCATGATTAAAATATAACTCGAAGTTTGGACTAGAATCATCATTTAAAGTTATACTATCTGTTCCTAAACTACCCATTTTACCTATTGCTGAAACGGCATTTAAATCAGAACTTGAACTTAACTGTTTTGTTAAATCTTCTAAAGCTTTATTTGTATTATCAGCCGATTCTAGTGTCGCTAATTGTGATGTTTGAGTAAGTATCTTGTCTGAATCCATAGGATCTGTCGGGTCTTGATACTGAAGTTCTGTCAATAGAAGTTTCATAAAATCATCTTTTCCTAGAGTAGCTTTTGGATTTGAATATGTACTACTATTTGTATTGGTACCATTTGCTACGCTATTTAAATCTTGTGTTATTCCATTTGTCATTTTTTGTTCCTTATATATATCTTGGTATGACTAATTCTACTGAACTATCACCATTTTCTTGTGTTTGTAACTCTTCAAAAGAGGCACCATTCTTCTTGTTGTTTTTTTGATTTTGTTGTCCATTTTTGCTTTGGTCTGAAAAATTCATCTCAAGGTTTGTAAAGCCCATATTTACAAGTGAATTTTTAAACTCTGCCTGATTTTGATTAAACAGAGTCATGGTATTTGTGTTTGAAGTTATATTTACATGTAGATTATTACCTCTATGTATCAAAGTGACTTCAACTTCTCCTAGATTTTTGGGGTTCAGTACCATTTTAAGCCTAGTAATAGGTGGTTTATAGCTCTCTATCTTCTCTTTTAAATCTGTTGAGAAGTGATTCAAACTACTCTTTACTTCTGTATGTTTAACTGTTTTACTGTTTTGAGTTAAGGTTGAAGTTTTAAACTCATGTTTTTGTTCGATATGCTCACTCTTGGTAGTTTTTGATTTTTGTATATCACTGTTATCCTGGATATCTTTTTGACTTTGCAATTGATTAGGATGGTCACTCTGTTTATGAGATTTTATCTTATGAAGTAGAGTATCTTGAAAATTTTGCGATGTTTGTAGTTTCTCTTTTTTTACTTCATTAAGAGTTGTAGTTTTTAACTTTGCCTTTTTCTTCTCTTTTGCAACATCATCTTCTTTATCTGCTACTTTAACTACAACTTCTTTAGGAGTAGTCTCTT
>Ga0256840_1002009_pt1 | contig 18342 bp, 21 predicted proteins | sample 355202metaG_FD_185969 | JGI IMG/M metagenome (GOLD analysis project Ga0256840, IMG submission 185969) | Hydrothermal vent microbial communities from Mid Atlantic Ridge, Atlantic Ocean - 355-202 | ecosystem: Environmental > Aquatic > Marine > Hydrothermal vents | place: Atlantic Ocean: Mid...
GACTCTTGCACCATTATAATGTCTCTATTTTTTCTATATAGATGAGTAGCAAAAGTGTGTCGAAAAAGATGTGGACCACTTTTATTTTTATTGATGTTGTTTTTTTTGAGAGTTTTACTTACAAGATAGTAAACATTTTGAGAAGTTACTTTTTTTCCATTTTTTTCAAAAAACCATTTATTTGATGTTCTAAACAGAGCTTTAAACTCCTTTTCTATATGTTTTTTTTGAATATATATATTTCTATATAAGTTATTTTTTCCTTTTATGTTAATAATATAAAGACAAAGATCATTTGTGAATATATCATCTTTTTTAATATTGATTAGCTCAGAGACACGAATACCTGTTCTCATCAAAATCTTAAGCATTGCTATATCTGTTTCATTCACATAATTATTGTCAATAAAGTCAAATATTTTTTTTAATTCGCTAATGGATAAAAAATCATTATAAAAATTTTTTTTTGGATATTTTTTATATGATGCAATAGTGATAGATTGAAGGTTAAAAAGTTTACTTCTATAATAATTAGAAAAAGATAGAATAGTATTTTTAAATCTATTTTTTGTATTTATGCTTTTACCAGAACAATAAATAAATAGAAAATCTAATATTATCTCTTCATTGATTAATTGTGCTGAAGCCACCTGCTGTCGTATTAGATATGTATAAAATTCGACTAAAACAAATAAATTTGAGGCAGAATATATATTTTGCTTTATTGCAGAGCACAATGCTTCTCTTGTTTCATTGGGAGTCTCACTTTTTTTTATTTTTTCAATAATTTTATTTTTATCTTCAAATAAATTTATATAGGCACTAGAGCTATTGATAATTTTTTTAACAAGATAATTTTTTAGAAAAAAAACATATGAAAATATATCTAAAAATTATCAATATAAGCTTATACCCTTATTAATATACATTACATTATATTTTACAATTTATCTTCTCCCCACTCTCATCTGTTATTTCAACACTACACTCATTTTCAAAAATATTGTCAAGTTTCAAACTATTTTTGAAAATTTCATTTCTTATAAGCATATATAAAAAAGTGCCTTGATATAATTTTTCACTTTTTTTATCTAAAATTTTTGCACTTTTGAAATTAATTATTTTCTTGTCTTTTTTCTCTTGACTTAAAATTGCAGCTCCAAATTTATAGTTACCAGCATAGTTTATTTTTTCTATAATTTTGGATAAAAAGTCATTATCAATAAAGCCTTTTTTCCTGTCTTTGAAAATTGTATTTATAAATGTTTCACGCTCAGTTTCATCGCTTATTAATAAAGATAATCTATGAACGAACCAGCTAGTATTAATCAAAATACAATCAACATTAGCGTCATATACAACAAACTTACGACAACTATCTGTGTCACATAATACAATAAACTGCATTATATTTGTAATTATTTTATGTCTTATTTGACTATTAAACTGCAACAAATCACCATTAAAAGTGAGACTAACTTCGCTTGTCTTTTTTTCCTTTTTCTCTTTTTCTTCTTTGTTTTCCTTAACTTTATTAGCTAATATATTTTTTTCAGCAATATTTACTTCTTTAGCATTTTTTTGTTTTTCTATTTTTTCAATATCTATACTTTCATCTTTTAATTTACTATTGATAAAAGATGAACTTTTCTCTTGATTTTGAACATTTTCAATTGCGGTATTTAAATCATTATCATCTGCTATATTTTTTGTTTTCTCTTTTGCTAATTCTTTTTCAACTTCACATTTTTCATGCTCAACTAATTTGAGTTTTTGCTTCATCTCTTTTGCATCTTTTTCTTTTTTCTGCTCCTGTTTCGCAAATGATTTTTTGTCGATTTTTTCATTATCAATCTTGATGTCTTCTATGTTTTCAAGAATAACAGAGTCATCATCCATATTGATTAATATTTTTTCGTCATTTGGTTTTTTTATTTCAATAGTTCTAGCTACATAATCTTTTTTGATGAAAGTACCGTCTTTATGTTCTGTTACTTCAATTGGACCTGTTGCAACTTTATCTTTTTCTTTTTGAATAATATCTTCTATTTTTTCTTTATTTTCAATACTATTATTTTTGATTAGATTTGAAGCTTTCTCTTTAAATTCAAAATACTTATCTTTGTTAATAATTGTCAAATTTCCATCTTTGTCAAAAATTGTGAATGAATCTATATTTTTGTAAATATATGAAAAAGCAGCAAGAGGAATATTTACTCGTTCTCCCATTTTCATTTTTAAAATTAATTCCAAAAATTCATCTGGGTTTTTTGCTTGCTCAAATGTGAGTTTAGTCAAATTATCAAGATCCTTCTTTTTCTCTTTTTCTTCCTGCCTCATTTTTAAATTTATTAAAAAAATTCTACCTGCTGAAGTATTCATGATTTTCACAAGTCCTACAAAAATTAAAATCAATACAAACACTAGCACTAAAAATATACTCGTTAAACTCATTTCTTTTGCCCTCTTTCTCATTTTTTTGCTTTTTTGGTACTTCTACCCGTTTTACTCTTTTTTTGCTTTCTCGGGCAAATTTGAGCTATTTTGCCCGAAAAGTGCTCTATCGTAGATAATATCATTGTAACAATGACATTGAATTTACATTTACATTTAAACACTAATATAATACATATATATTATATATAGTCAAAACTGGATAATCTTCTTTTCTTCTCTCTGTAATTTTAAAATCAACCCAGAAACAAATCCTGATCCAAATCCTAACATTTTATAATTATTTTTTTGCCCTATCTTTTTAATTTCTGCCTGATATCTTTCAATAAATCTTGAATGTAAAATGACACCAGAAAATAAAAAGACTTCATCGGTCATACTTGTGTGATTGAAATAAGAATAAGCTGTGCGAGTGAGAAAATATCTATTTTTACGATAGAAAACAACAACTTTTAGAAAAGAAAAAATAGCCAAAATAAAAGAAGCATTGTCATTGAAGTCTTCCCCACTTTCACTAAAATCCTGTTTAAATTTAATCCTCACATTCTTGACAATTTTTTCATCATTTGTCATTTTCATCACTTTTTTTTCAATCAATCTAGACATAGTATTAATCAAAAAATTATACTCAACAACAGCTCCATTGCCTTTCTCATTTTTCTCTTTTTCAATAATAGGAGAAAACTGTCTATCGACATAAAAATCAATCGCCTCATCAATCAATAAACTCATAAACTCATCACAACTATCTGTATTTAAATACTTTACAACATCAAATGGCTCCGCATAATAATCATCAACCATCACATTACTTTCTACTACATTTTTCTCGTCATTCATCTCATATCCTTTTAATTAATTTTCTAAAATATACGGCAAACCAAACTTGCCAAATAGCATCTTTTTTAACTCTTCATTACCATTTACATCAGCTAAATATATCTCTTGTATTCCACTCATGCAAAACTCTTTTTCTAACTTTAATCTCTCTACATCTCCTCTCAAATTCTCAATCAGATTTAAAATCTCTGGTGCAATTTCACTAAACTCATTGAACTTAACTTCTTTACTTTTTGTAGTCTCAACTCTCTCTTTTATCTCCTCTAATTCTCTTTTTGAAAAACACATATCCTTTGTAATACTAACCAAAAAATTCCTCAATTTAAAGCACATTTCACTTCTAAATTCAACAAATTTACGCTTAAGTAAAATAAATGGATTTAAACTCTTTTTCTCAATCTGCTTCAATTTATCTCCTTTTCTTTGCTTCTTTTCTTAACTGATAAATTACACTTACCAAACACCTTTTTCAACTCATTTTCAAAATAATTTCTAAAAAAAGAAGTTGGAAGTTTTTCCCACTTAACAAATATCAAAACTTTTTTCTTTTTAAACATCAGTGAAAAATCAACCTCTTTGTAACTATAATCTTCTTCAACAATATTAATTAACTTGTGAAACAATTTAGTAAAAACTGCTTCACAAACCAACTTATTAAACCTACGAACTTGAACTATTTTCTCCTCTCTTAACACTCTCTCATAAACAACTTTTATCTCATCTCCTGCTTTTAAATTTTCATCATAAAAACATTTGTTCTTTGTCAAAATAAACTTATATCCAAGAGCCGAACTGACTTCCAAGATTGGAGTTACATATATATTTTTTTCTGTAACTTTTAAAACTTTAACCTCAACTACCTCTCCAATATTTGCAAATATAAACCTTTCAGCTGTCTTCTCTAAATCATACTCTTGAAGTAATTTCTTAAATGTCCGATCTATTCTCTCATACATTTTTGCACTTACAACATAGTGCTTCAAATATAGCCTCTTACTATTCTCTTTACATTTAGCTACCAGTATAGTTCCATCATCATTAATATAAGCAGAACCAAAAGCATCGTATACTTGAGCGATGGTTTGTAAAAACAAAGCATAGACCTCTTCAAATACTAAGTCATGAGATAGGCTAACCTCAACTAGATACTCCTCTATCTTTTTGTTCAACTTCTACTCTTCTCGTAATTGTCTTAACATATCTACTCTCTTCAAAATATAAAATATACGAACATCATCTCTTGAGAGTAAATCCTCTTTGAAAAGCAACTCTACAGTACTTTCACACTTTACTATTAAAAAGTCCAAAGCTTCACAATAAGGTAGCTCTTTGTAACTCAAATCATCACTCCCATAAAAATACTCACTAACAGATAAATCTCCCATATTAATACCATTAAGTGAAATATCATCTATCTCTTTAGCAAAACCCATATCTTCAATCCTTTAATAAAAAAAATAAAACTACAACCATAAATATTCCAACAGCACAAAACAATAACTTCTCAAACCAAGATATAGAACCGCTCTTTCTTCTATAGTGCTTTTTGTCGGGACCCTCAATTTGAATGTGAATCATCTTTGTATCCTCTATGCTTCTTGCTTTTTAGTGTTTTAAAATAGAACTCTTTCGCACTATTTATAGAAAGAAAGATATTTTTTCTCCTGCCAGTAGGCGAACGATAAATAACATTTCCATATTCTCTCTCAACAATATACTCACCAAAGAGAGATAAAAAAAGCTCTAGCTTGTAATATCTAACATTAATTCCACTACTTCGATAAAGTATGCTTCTCATTATTTTCCTTAAAAATATTTTTACTAAGATACAATTATCTCTACTAAGCTCTTAGGCTCGTTAAAATAATAACCTTGAGCATAATCAATAGAAAGATTGCTTAAAAATTCTACTTGCTTTTTGTTTTCAACACCCTCGGCTATAACATCTAAATTAAATATTTTCGCTAGAGAGCATATAGCCATAATTATCTCTCTCTCTTTTTTGTCTTTTAAAAGATCTCGAATAAAAACTCTATCAATCTTAACACCAGTAAAAGGAAAATCTTTTAGATTGTTAATAGAAGAGTTACCAGTCCCAAAATCATCCAATTCAACCCTAAAACCAATGCTTCTCATTTTTGTTAAAACCTCTAAAACTCTACCAGGGTTTCTAGTTAAATCTTTTTCTGTGATTTCAAACGAAATAGAAAAGGGGTCTATATTATTCTCTTTAACTATTTTACTAAAAGCATCTACTGAATCATTATTTATGATTTGAGAATAGGATAAATTCAAAGATACATACTTCAAAGAGCTGTATAAAGCTTTCAATTCTAAAAATTCATCACAAACCTTTTTGAAAATATAGATACCAATGTCATAAGCAATATTCAACTCTTCTGCAATTGAAATAATTTCAATAGGTGAAACAGTTCCTATGCTCTTATTAAACCACCTAATAAAAGATTCAAATCCTATTATATCTCTGGAGTCATTAAGAGAGTGTACTGGTTGGTAAAGGATATGAAATTCATCATTATTGACAACATTAACTAATGTCTTCTTTATTAAGTTTTTTCTGTCAACTTCACTCTTTAATTTTTTGTCAAAATAGATACAACACCCTTTCCCACTATTTTTAGCTCTGTACATAGCAATATCAGCATACTTCAGTAAAGAGATTTCATCGGTCTGTATATCTCTATTGAAACTTGCTATACCTATGCTAGAGCTAATTTTTATTCTGTGACTGTTTATATACAAAGGCTGTTCTATATTTTTTAAAATACTTTTTGCAAGACTTATTGTTTTTTGAAACTGATTACTTATAACTAAAATTGCAAACTCATCTCCGCCTGTTCTAAAAACAGTTAAAAGCTCTTTAGGATAGTCATAAGTAATTTTCTCTATTTTGTTCGCAATCTCTACAAGTAATAAATCTCCAATATCATGCCCTAGAGTGTCGTTTATCTGCTTAAAGTCATCCAAGTCAATAAACATGAAGTCTACTGCCATTTTAGTTTTTAAAGCCGTAGAGAGCTTTATATTTAAATCTTTTTTTAAAAAATGTCTATTCCTGACTTTAGTTAATGCATCACAATACGCTAACTCTTCAATCTCTTGTTTACTTCTAAGTTCTTGAGATATATCTTCTTTAACTGCAACATAAGCTTCTATAACTTTGTTAATACCAATAGGAATAATAGTAGTCTCTTCTGTATAAAGTGCTCCTTTCTTATTTTTATTGATAAACTTTCCTTGCCAAATCTCTCCATTATTTAATTTTTTCCTCAAATTTTCATAAAATTCTTTTGACATCTTCCCTGACTTTAAAATAGAAGCATTTTTTCCAATAACTTCATCTTTTGAATACCCTGTAGTATCTAAAAAACAATTATTAACATAAATGATTTTACTCTTTTTATCTGTTATTAAAATAGAGCTTTTTATATTTTCTACGATATATTCAAAATACTTTTTTTTCTTATTATTCATCTTCTAAATCCTCCCTTAATGTATTGTCATACTCGTGTAAAATTTTAAACAATTCATTTTTTGAAAAACCTAACTTTTTCATAAGTAAACGCTTCTCTTTATGATCTTCAAATTTCATAACAGAAGAGAAATCATATTTGTCTAAACTAGCATCATATACCTCTAATGCATCTCTAACGCCTCCTAGAATAATATCACGAACATATATAAAAACCATTGGATTAGTTTCGTTGTAATAGCTATAGTTTACTGGCACAATAAATAGCTCTTCTTCATTTCTTGAAATAATTATACAGCCTAATTGATATGAGTGTTCAATTTCAAAAGTAAAATTATATTTTGATAAAAACTCTTTTGATTTTTTTATCTCCTCTTCTACAAAAATTACAGCTATTTCGCTTTTTTCTAAATCAATAGCCATCTTATCTGACATTTCATCATCAGTAAATTTTATAGCAGAGTTAATAGTGTCAATCAAATTCTCATCAGCCATGAGTTCATGAAGAACTTCTCTCTTAATCAATGATTGAAGGCCTGTTCCTAAAAAAACATCTCTATCTTTTCTTATACTTGACCAAGCCTCTCTTACAAATGGATTTGCATCATTCATTAAAGAGTTTACTATTATTTCGGGAGTAAATCTGTCGAATAGCATCTTGATTTTTTCACTAGTAACATACTCATGACATATACTCCCTTTTAAAATTTCAGCCTTTTTTGCAGCACGCTTTTTGATTATTGGATTATAATCATTAGTCATAATTTCTATATGCTTTGAAGAGCCGTGCTCTATAGCATTGATTTTTTGTTCGAGTGAGCCTGAGCGAATTATCTTATAAAGCTCGTTATGTCCTGCAAGTGCAGTTGCAAAGTATGCCATAAGCTGTTTATCGCCAAAGATATACTCTTCAATATTGTCTTTACTTTCAAAAGCTTTCTTTAACATTTCATAAATTGTAATTTCTGTAAGCATTTTCTTTCCTCTCTTTGGTTAATATCTCTTTTTTAGTACACTCTCTTCAGCCTCTGTGCAGGGAGCCAAAACTTTGCACGTATGTTTTAGTACCCATACATATATACACTCTCTACAACCGATAATAATAATCACAATTTAAGCTCTTTTTATATACCTCTTCTTTTGTAACACACCTGTCTCATTATTACTACCCACCTCTAATTGTTTAATTCTCGGCAAGATTTCTTCTACTAACAATGCTTCTATTTTTGCCATCCGTAGAACTGCTATGCTACTATCAAAACCATAATGAATTAATCCTTCTACAAACTCATCTGTGCTCATATTATTATCTTCTGCAGCTTTTCCTACCATTTCTGCTAATTCTTCATTTAACTCTATTTTCATCTCTTAACCTTTCTTTTTAGAATCGACCACCTAAGTGGCCGAAGTAAATTCTATTTGGCATAATATTTACTATTCGCCAAAAACCTTTTGTTAATACTGCTTCACTTCAATGTCGTAGGATCTATTTCACCAGTATGAGCTAAAAACTCCTCTTTCGTAGCCAAAAACTCATCAGAGATATTTGAATTTAAAGTTTCTGCTAGTATATGAAAATATTTTTCTGCAAGTTTTTCTAAAACAGAAAAAATCTTGTGTTCTGCTTCTAAAGACAAACCACGATAACCACTAATTTCAATTTTTAAATTTGGAATATAACTAGTGTTTACTCCTCGAATATTTTTTATCTCTAAAACTATCTCTCTGCTTGGTCTGATAATAGGAAACACCGCCCACTCATCCAACTTTATAAATTGATTACCAAAAGACACTAACCTTTCTCTATTATCAATATGATGCATAACTACATTTCTCTTTAATCCATCATATAACAATAGAAAAAATTTTCCTTTAGCTAAAAGCTCCTCCGTTGTATACACTTTAAGTGTGTCTACTTGAATTTCTAAAAACGACATCATCATTTTTTCACTTAGTTCAACTTTCTCTTTCTCTTTCATCTTTCTTTCCTTATTTATTTTTTTTGAAAAACATATATATACCTCTCCTCAAATATATATAAAAATTTGTCTCTCTATATATATTCAGAAAAAGCACTTTTTAAAACTTTCGTATAAGTTTTTTACAATCTACGATAAAATCTTTGATTGAATTTGCTCTTTGTTTTTTGTTTTCAAAATAAAAACACTTTTTAAATTTTTTGTCTTTATTGTAAATCATCTTCCATAAAGCAACAGGAACAGCTATTCTGTTTTTACCAATTCTTTTTGGGTGATTACCATACTCAACACCATTTAAGACAGTCACACTACCTAAGCTAGTAGCCATGTACCTAGCATACCTTTCAACTCCAGCCCACATTTTTTTAGATCTATTGACGGTTTTGTACTCGGGAATTATATTGCTCATAGAATATACAGCATTTAAGCTGCTATACGAATAATCAAATGCAGCATCTGGAGCCAAATGACCCCTATCCATTTGGTAAGAGTTTCTAGTGTAGTCTTTATATTCACTCCTATATCTTTTAGGAATGTTTAAATCAGAATGAAACTTTAATCTATCTTTGAGGTTAACTGAATTAACAAGGCTGTCTTCTAGTTTGTAAGCAACATATTTAGCACCTTTGTATTTATAACTATAGCAAGTGGTAAAATAGCCCTTGTTCCTTAATATCTGATCACAATTACTCTCGTTAAAAATCTTATTCAGTAAAAGATCATTTCCAAAACTAGCCGTAGCTAGCAATATATATGCTCCATGAAAAATAATTTTTTTTAACATAACACTATTTCTCTTTCTGTTCTATCAATAACGTTCTCAAGAAATTCTTTCAAAACTTGATAATACTCTTTTAAAGAAATTTCTTGATTAATATTTAAAACACTTAATTTGTATATCTCTATTTGTGCTTTCATATTATTTTGAACATAGTCTCTTGTTTTTTGTTCTAAAAAATTATGAATAAAATTAATTTGAATACCATAATCTTTAACTACTGATATTAACTTAGTAATTTTCTCTGGAAAATCAGTAGAATATTTTTCATTGCTATCTCTATCTAACATTGTTAAATTTATTTCAATTATCTCTTTAGTCATCTTTTTAACCTTTTATATCATCAATATCAGCTTGACCTTCTTCAAAGTCTCTTATTACTCTTGCTTGTCTAAAAAAAGAGGGCTGTAATAACTCTAAATTTGCATCTTTTTCTTGAGGCGTTAAGTTGGATGATTTAATATTGTCAATCATTCTTCTCTTTTCTAATTCACTCATATTGTTTATTTTTTCTCTATCTAATAGTCTCATCTTCATCTCCTTCTCCTTTTGAATTATTTTCTATTTGCTCGTCTTCCTTGCTATCAAGTAAAGTAAAGATAAAAAGAACAAATGGCCCGATGATTGGGAAAAAAGAAATCAATACCCACCAGCCAGATTTTCCTATATCATGTAGTCTTCTTACAGCAACAGATAGTCCTGGAACTATATGAAATAAAAGAAACAGTCCACTTATTATTCCTATGCTTTCATCATAATTATAATAACCTATAGCACCATCTAATATAGCAGCTAAAACAAATCCTACTATGTAAAAAAGGACGAAATACCAATACTCTTTTCTTTTCGCTCTTCCGCTAAATACAAAATACTTTCTTAACGCCTCTAAATACCAATTCATCTTTTTTGCTCCTTATATAAATTATTTTTTTTACTTTGAAAAATACACTGTTTAAAATTTAACTTCATCTTCTTATTGTTTAAATATATTTTTTTAAAATTTAATAGATCTTTTTTTGTTTTTACTATAAAAAATTTGCTTTTCATCTCTAACAATATCTCCAATTTTTTTGTATTTTTTAAATAAATCAAATACCTCATTTTCGCATAATGCTTTTGAATACTTCTTTGAAGAGTCATTTTTACTGCTTTTCATTCTAAACATACACATTTTTCTCTCCATTTAAAATTTTCAAATAGTAGTCTGTTTTTTTATTTTCATATTGAATATCTTCGTTATAATGCTTTGCAGTGCACTCCCATTTGGTAAAACATTTATTGCAATATATAGAATTTAAAACAGGAATCAATCTAGCTTCTTTTTTATCAAAATCTTTTAAAGTAAGTTCTCCACAAGAATCACAAACGGCTGCACCATTTAAGCTTTGAAATATCTGTAAAAAATCAACTTTAATATATTTGTAACCATTCTTTGCGACTTCTGCTTTAGATTTTAGACTAAAAGCTTCTTGAAACTTTGTTACAAACTCTTTCTCTTTAACAGATAATAGTCCAAAAAGAGTTGTAGACTTTAATATAAAATCTTTGCCTTTGATAGAGATTAGTGTATAAACTCTATTACTTTTTATCTCTTTATACTTTTGATGTAATATTATTCTCATTTTTATACTCCCTTGCTAATTAAATATCTTCTGTTTGGTCTTTTATAATTTTAAATATCTTCTGGTTAATTTTATTTTTATCATTATCTAATATTTCCATCTCTGTTTCATCTACAAGAATCTTTTTAGCTCTTGTAATTGCTACATAATATAAATTTAGCTCATCAATTATTGTCTGTTTTATTCTTCCTTGTACCGACATATCTTCTAAAAAGGCTTCTAAAAAATTATTCTCTTTTAATCTGTTTTTATCTATAAAATATTTTGCTATTTGTTTTGTGATATTAAAATCATTAAGAACAGTAGCTTTTTCCCACTCTAGCCCTTTTGCTGTATGAGCAGTAGTTAAAAATATACTTGCTTCATCTTTGCTGTTGTAAAATTCATTAGCAATCTCATAGAGCTCATTTAATGAATATTCATATTTTTGTGCAATTTTACATGCCATTAGAAGCTCAATATCTTCCGTCTCCTCTGCAAGGTTGATTAAAAAATCAAGCCTATTCATATCAGAAGTCATTGCATCTTCTTCATAAAGTTTTATAAATTTATATAAATAGGAGTATCCTTTGTCAAGCTCCTCACCATTATTTAATGCTAAAACATTTAAGGCAAGACCAAAAATCAAATATGGTTCTCGTATTGTTTTAAACATACAACCATTATCTAACAGAGAAGACATAGTATCTATTAGTCTTGAGTTAGTTCTTGCTATATATACTTCATTTTCAGGAAATAGTGATACTGATGAATTTGATGATCCCTTTAAAGATAATTTCTCTTTTTTAAAAGTTTTTAAAAATTCTGTAGCTTTGTTTGCAATTAATTGATTAAATCGAAAGCTTTTAGTTAAATGAAATAATTCAGCTTTTATTTTAGCAATAGCATTAACACCTCCTCTAAAAGAGTATATCTGTTGATGTCTGTCTCCTACAACAACTCTTTGTGTTGCACTTATAGAATAGAAAATAGAAAGAGTGACATCATTAGTATCTTGCGCCTCATCCAATAACACTAAATCATAGTGCTTTCTTATAGCTCCTTCTAGTAATTTTAATTGATATAATTTTAAATAAAAACTATGTGTTATTTCTATCTCATTATTTGCCATCTTGGTAAAAAGCTGTATTGCGTAAGATTTTGCTATTGAGTCGCTCGTATCATCTTCTGAAATAGTTTTAGCCCCTGAATTACAATACGCATTAAAAATTGTAAGAATTAAAGAAGCTGTCTTGTAATCAACATTAAACATTTCCGCTATCTCTATATTCTTATAATCCCCCTTTTTAACTCTTGCTTGTTTCATAAAACCATATAGTCCTGAGTACGCTAAAGAGTGAGTTGTTTTTACTGCTACACATGCATCAAACTTTTCTTTAGCTTCAAGCTGTATTGCTTTATTAAATGCAATGTACAGTACTTTTTTATTTAAAAAATATTTTGAGACCTCTACTAGTGTGAAGGTTTTTCCTGTTCCTGCGAAAGCATTAATTTTTACCAAAGGAGCACCATCTTTAATTGTATTAACTATTTTAGATTGTTCCTCAGTTAATTCATATTCTACTTGATTGAGCATTTTGTTCTTTCTTTGTTAAATTTTAATATATTATATATAAATATAAAAATAAAATCAATAATAAATTTAATTATATTTATATATAATAAATATATCAATATTAAATATTATATTAATTAATATTGATTTCTCACTATTAAAATGCTATAATTCTTGAAATGTGAAAAAAGAAAGGATACAAAGTGAAAAACACACTTTTAAAAATAACTCACTGGATAATTTTTTTGCTATTTTTATTCTTGGCAATTTCAAGCATTCTAGAATTAACAATATTTCATTATTCTACAATTATTCCAAATTTAGAATTTGCATATGGTGTTAATGAAATACAATCAGGAGAAGCCTCTCAAGTCTTTATAGCTAGAGTAATAAGGGGAGAACTATGGGATTTACATTTTTATACTGGCTTGCTATTTGCTTTTTTGTTAACAGTTCAGATAATAAATAGATTTTTCAGAACTAATTCTATTAAAAAAAATCTTTTTCAAATTGGAATACTGGCAATTACATATGTTTTGTTAGTTACTGGCTTTCTTAGATTCAATAGAGGTTCTTTATCCTTCATGTCAGAAGAAAATCCATTCTGGAGACACTTAATGCAAGATATTCATCACTATGCAGCTTATCTAATAGCAGCTTTTGTAGTTCTACATATAATTTATATGATTTATTTAGAAAATAAAAAAATAAAAGGAATAATTTCAAATATGTTTACAAAAAATGACTTTATGATTAAAAATGTACTGTTTTTAATTTTTGCAGCACTAGTTACTCAAACTGAAATTAATGCAGGAAATAACTACAATGAAGCTATAGTTATTACAAAAAAATTAAATAAACCAAAAGATATAAATTATGCAAAAGCAATGGAATACTATAGTGGAGTAAAAGGCTTTAAGTATGAAGAGAGAAGTTTTCCAAACTGTCCATATGATGCCTGCACAAAAGACTCTAGGCAAGTTAAATCATTCTCTAAAGATGGCAAAACATTCTACACAATAAAAATACATAATTTTAAAAAAGCAAAAGAGTTTTTTGATAAAAGTGTTGAGGTATCTAAAAATCCTATATCTGCTGAAAAAAACCTGATTATGATCCTAGAGAGGATAAACTATAAAGATAAAATCTTAGATGACTATCTACTAAAAAATATGAAAAAAACACTAGGGCTAAGTAGTAAAAAGGAAATAAGAGATGAGATATATAAAAATATTCAAATAATTGGAAAAGAAAATAGTGTAAAAATTCTCTTTAAAGTAGCAGAAATACTCGAAAAAGGTTATATGGGAATACCGAAAAATAGTTTAAAAGCAAAAGAGCTTTATCAATATGTTTTATTAAAAGCTAATAAGAATAATCTTTATTATATGTTGGCAAAAGGAAAAAATAAAAGGAGTATCTAATGAATGTAACAAAAAACATATTTTTAATTTTTCTAATTTTTCAGACTTTTACCTATGGAAAAGCTATCGACCTTAACAGCTTGGAAACAGACATACAAACAGCAATCAATCGTTGTGCAGAATGCCATGGCTTAAAAGGTGGAAAAAAAGCTCTCAATAGGAGTGATACAGCTATAAACACGTTAACAAAAGAGGCTTTTTTGGGAAGACTAAGAGGATATATGAAGCTAACTTATGGTGGAGACCTGAAAGCTTTCATGCGTTCGAGAATAGCGTATCTTAATAAAAGACAATTAACTGCTATTGCAGAGTATTTCACTTCTCAAAAACAAGAGAATAACATAAAATGACTAGAAGAAATTTTATAGGATTTTTAAGTGCATTATATGGCTCTTTATTAATTGGAAAAGAAACACAAGCCATGAAAAAAAATATACATATAAAAATGATTGGTGATTTAGATGATGATTTAATAATTATTAAGGCAACCCCTAAAAATTGGAAATTTGAATGTTGTTTTCAGATGCATAATCCAACAGATGTTTTTACTCTTGAAGGCAAAAATACAAACTCTATACACATACCAGGGTGGATAGAGTATGAAAAAGATATATCACTGGAAGATAATGAAATAATGCTAATAGCACTTGCAAACGAAAGAGAAGAGAGAGAAAATGCAAAATCTCTATTAGCAAGAACTCACTACAAAAGTGTTGAACTATACGCAGATAAAAATATATTAATTCCTAGTATGATCCCTGAAAAAAATGACTTACCAGATGTTCCAACTTGGTATCATCCAAGAAGTCCTAATGCTGTATATAATTACTATAGAGCTTGGGAAAATGCAGTAGTGAATATTGGTTTGATTTTTCCCAAAAGTGGTAATTATAGGATACATATGATTAACAAAGATGGAGATATTGTTGCAGCTCAAATATTTAGTATTAACAATAAAGTGAAAAACATAAAATTTAATAATTCTCTTAGTGGTCCACTTGGTGATCATCCTATGCTAGAGATTGATGGCGGTATTTATGGAGTTAATGGAAAAAACAAACCTAATGACAATACAGTAAAAGAGCTAGCACCTTACAGTATGATCATTGAAGATGAAGCTGGAAAACTTACTAAAATTCCTTTTCCATACCCATTTCCTTATATAAATAGGATGTTTTGCAAAAGTATTTAGTATTTTTTTATTGATAGATTTTCTGCACACTCTACAAATATGACCAATAGAAGGGCGTAGAACCTTTTCCTATTGATAGTCGTGTGAAACTGAGGTGTGCATTATTGATTATAAAATGTCAAGATAATATAATCATTTTAATAACTAAATAGCTGAAATCCCAATCGTCTTTCTCAACGAGAGTGTCAAATATTTTTAAAATACTATTCCCTTTTATTTCCTTGACATATACAAATAAATATGATATAATTACACTATAAAACAAATAAAGGGGATTGAGATGACAAGTATATCAATAAAAGAACCAAACCAAAAAGATATTTATACTGATGAGGTTCAAATTATTTCTGGCGACTATTGGCTTCTTAAAAATACAAAAGATGATGTTCGTCTTTTATCCTCTCTTAATATTATAGATGGAATATTGCACTCTGTTGTTGTAGAGCCAAACCCTAGAACAATGTACGCTTCATCAAACTCTCACCACGCTAGTGAAGTATACACATTGGATGATTTTTTAGAAAAATTTGAGTATATTAATCAAGATACTGCGAAATTAATAAGAGAACAAGATTTAAAAAAACTTCAAAGCAAAATGTCTAAAATTTCTGCTGAGCTTGCCGTTGGATATACTGAAACACAGAATGATTGTGGGGCAACTCAAAAACTCACACTTATATCAGAGAAGCAGAAGAGTGATATGAGCTTGCCTATTGCAATGGCAAATGATAAAAGTATAGCTACCATTAAAAATCAAACAAGCCAGATAAAAGATATAGTAAAAAAACAGAGTGAATTTATTAAGGCAAAAACTGATGAGCTTTCTATTGTTTCTAATAACTTATCAGCAATTTACAAAGAGCAAGCAAGCAAAAGTCTTGCTTCTATTGATGGAACAATTAAATATATTGCAAAACTTGAAAAAAGTATTCATACACTTGATATTTTTACAGGAAAAGGGGTTGATGTGCTAACTCTTAGCGAGGGAGAGCCTGCTCCTAAAGATGAAAAATTACACTTTTATCAAAGAAAACTATTTTTAGATGAAGAATTTTGGGTTAATATTGTAAATGGCGGTGCTGATTATAGTTCTGTTAGTGAGTTTAAAAAGTCTTTAAATGAAGATTTTTCAATAATTGATAGAATATTGCCAAGTCAAAAAGGTGTAGTTCTAATGCAATTTAGAAGACAGCCTAAAACATACAGAACAGAAAATGATTATAAAGTTTCTATTGCAGAGGCTCTGGCAAAGATACAGGAAGATATAGCAAACAAAGAGCAGTTTCTTATGGTTCGTAATGGTAGAAATGTTTATATGATTTTTTCAGAGGATATACAGGGCGGACACAGGCTTTTTCCTACAGAGAGTGAAATAAAAGAGATTTTTAAAAAAGAGGGTAAGTTTGCAGGAGTTGAGGTTGATAGATACTTAAATTTTAAAGAGCTTGAAAATAAAAAGGCAAGAGATAAAATGGATGAAAAATCTCTTTATTATAAAAGATTATTGATTTTAATGTACGGACTTTACACTAGAAATAGAGATATTTTTGGAGAAAATCTTAATGGCGATTGGTTTTCAAAAGACTTTCAATCTCAAAAATTTAATTTTGTATATGATGATGAAGACGCACTTGATTATAATAGTAAGAGTTTAAGCACTTTTATTAAAGAAAAAAATAGTGTGCTTCAACAGGGTTCAAGAGTTATAGCGGATTGGACTGATATTGCAAATGAAGATAATGCAAAAGGAATGTTTTCTAATCCTACTTACGGAGAACCTAATCAAATTTGGGAGTCAATTTATACGCAAGAGCCACATGTTGTAAAGAGCGAAAAAGGAAAACTTTATGTATCTATTAGGTGTAGACATGATTATGAGTATGGTAAAGAGAGAAATATCAAGTGTTATATAAACAAAGAAATGGATATATTCGTTCTTGATTTAGTAAAATCAGAAGAGATAGAGTTTTACATCAACAGTAGAAAATACAGAAGCTCTTATGCTCGTACAGCAATTTTTTTACTTGGAGCTAGAGATATGTTAAGAAGAGAAGAGCAAGAGGCTAGAAGCAGTATAGAGTATCTTATCAGTCATGTATCACAAGCATACCCTGATTTAGAAGAAGAGTATATCTCTGATAAGCTATTTGAGACCATTGCATTTTGGAGAGTTAGTAAAAAAGGGCAAGAGTTACCAGATTTATCGGATATAAAAAATCATAAAACTCTTAAAGAGATAGCGAAGATTTTTCATGAAAAAATCTCAAATAACAAAGAAAATATTATTAACTTTATTTCTGAAAATGTTGATAATCTTTTTTATATTACAACGAATAATAAAGATGTATATTATTCCTACTCTGCTATTAAAGAGGACGAGAGAATATTAATCGGTGTTTTTGAGGGAGAGTATCCATTCATAGAAAGAACAGAGTGGAAAAAAAGTAGAAAAACACTTAAAAAAGGTTTATCAAAACAAGTTTTGTATGGTTTTAGTGGGCTAAATGAAGAGAAAATTTATAATGCTAGAACTCCAAAGATTGATAGCTTCATCTTAAAATCTATAAACAACTCTTTTATGAGTTCTTATACAAGATTGATAGAAAATATTAACAAATCAAAAGAGTTTATAAAAATGTTTGAACTTGAAGATAGAGATAATTTGGAAAAAACTTTATTGGAAATGTTTGAGGATATGCTTAAAAAGAGAAAAAGAGATACTTCAAGACTTGTTAAGCAGTATAATATCACTTTTTTGAACTCTCTTTATATCATAGATAAAAGTTATCATGAAAGCGATACCACCACATATGGGGAGCGTTTCTTTTTACTATCTTCTATACATACAAATCTTCATATGTTAATAGCGAGGTATGGTTCAGATACTCTTTATAATGCACTTATAGAACATCTGTACTCTTACTATAAAGATGGAAGTAGTGAAGTTGCGACACTATTTGAAATAAGAGAGAATAAGCATAATGTTTTTAGAGTAGATTTTGATA
>Ga0256840_1002010_pt1 | contig 18340 bp, 15 predicted proteins | sample 355202metaG_FD_185969 | JGI IMG/M metagenome (GOLD analysis project Ga0256840, IMG submission 185969) | Hydrothermal vent microbial communities from Mid Atlantic Ridge, Atlantic Ocean - 355-202 | ecosystem: Environmental > Aquatic > Marine > Hydrothermal vents | place: Atlantic Ocean: Mid...
AATAGAAATTAAGTGTTCTTTATAAAATTTATTATCTACATAAATTTGTAATAATTTTTCATATAAACTACTTCCTTCGCTTTTAGCACTTGCCGCAATTTCACAAGCCAATAAAGTAGCAGTAACGGCATCTTTATCACGTACAAAACTTCCAACCATATAGCCAAAACTTTCTTCACCACCACCAATAAATTCTTGTTGACCTTCGGCGTCACGAATCATTTTGGCAATCCATTTAAAACCTGTTAAGCCAACTTTAGTTTCTACATGATAACTTGCTGCTATATCATTCACCAAATGAGTTGATACAATAGTTGAACCAACAAATTGTTTTCCGTTTATTTTACCTTGTTCTTTCCATTTTTTCAATAAAAATTCGGTTAGAATACTTAACATTTGGTTTCCGTTGAGGAGTTTTATTTTGTTATCTGTATCACGAATAGCAATTCCAATTCTGTCGCAGTCTGGATCAGTTCCTATTACAATATCAGCATCAATTTTTTCAGCTAAATCTGTTGCCATTTTAAGTGCAGCAGGTTCTTCAGGATTAGGTGATTTTACGGTTGGGAAATCGCCATTTGGTACACGTTGTTCTTCTACAATATGCACATCTGTATATCCTGCTCTTTTTAAAGCTTCTGGAATAATAGTGATAGATGTTCCGTGTAATGAAGTGAAAACTATTTTTAGCTTTTCTCTTTGTGTTGTGCTTGAAAATGTTCCGTTTTTAATAGAGGCTTTTATAAAAGCTTCATCAACATCCTTTCCAATAATTTTAATTAAGTTTTCATTGGCTTTAAAATTGATATTTTCAAAATCAACCGCATTAATCTCATTGATTATTTCACCATCTTGAGGTGGAACAATTTGCGCTCCGTCATTAAAATATACTTTATAACCATTATATTCTGGTGGATTATGTGATGCAGTCAATACAATTCCAACATCGCAACCTAAATGTCTAACGGCAAAAGAGAGCTCTGGTGTTGGTCTTAAAGCTTCAAAAAGGAAAACTTTAATTCCGTTTGCAGAAAAAACATCTGCAACACCTTTTGCAAAAGTGGCTGAATTATGACGGCAATCAAAGGCAATAACGACTTTTAATTCTTTATTTGGAAATATTTTTTTAAGGTAATTTGATATTCCTTGTGTGTTTTTTCCGAGGGTGTATTTATTGATTCGATTTGTTCCTGCGCCCATAATTCCACGCATTCCTCCAGTTCCAAATTCTAGATTTTTATAGAAACTTTCGGTGATACTATTGTTGTCTATTAAAGATTGAACTTCTTTTTGTGTTGCTTTGTCAAAAGGTTCTTTTAACCAAAGTTTAGCTTGTTGTTCTATTTTTTGATTGTCCATTTTAATTAATTTTTGAAGATGTAAAGGTATGGAAAATTTAAAAGAAAAATACGCAATTATAAAATCAATTATTTACGGTTATTTGAGTAAATTTTTCGTAGGAATTCAGGTTCTTTTCCAAAGCCTAAAAGTAAGCCAACTTCAATGTTTGTTGCTTTGAGATAATTTAATAGTTGGTATTCGAAATTCTCATGAAGCAATGATGCTTTTATTTCAATAATCACTTTGTTCTCAACTATAATATCTGCAAAATAAACACCTACTGTTTCTTCTTTATAATTAACATTTATTCTATGTTGAGAGAAACAATTTAACCCTCTGTTTCTCAGTTCTAAAAGTAACGCGTTTTCATAAACTTTTTCAAGAAATCCGTAGCCAAGCGTGTTATATACTTCATAAAAACTGTTTAATATAATATCTGTAATTTCTTTGTGTAAAAGCATCTTTTTATTTGCAAATTACATATTTTTTTTAAATTAATCTGTAAACATCTATGTCATCAGCAAAATTCGTGTTAAAATAAGCGTGTGATTAGGAACGCAGACAACACAGATGACGCAGATTTACACCGAAAAATTTGTAAATATCTATCTAATCAGCAAAATCCGTGTTAAAATAAGCGTGTGATTAGGAACGCAGACAACACAGATGACGCAGATTTACACAGAAAAATCTGTAAACATCTATGTCATCAGCAAAATTCGTGTTAAAATAAGCGTGTGATTAGGAACGCAGACAACACAGATGACGCAGATTTACACAGAAAAGATTACAAATTAATCTCTTCTTTAACCTTATAACGTTCTTGATTTTTACTATTTCTAAGTACAATTTCGCCAATAAATCCTGCTAAAAACAATTGTGTACCAATAATCATAGAAGTTAGAGCAATATAAAACCAAGGGTTATCTGTAATTAATTTTGCTGTTGAATGAAAGTAAAAAACAGTTAATAATTTATTAATTCCTATGTATAATGCAGCAGAAAAACCAATAAAAAACATTAAACTACCTAATAAACCAAAGAGATGCATAGGTCTTTTGCCGAATTTTGACAAAAACCAAATAGTAATTAAGTCTAAAAAGCCGTTAAAAAAGCGTTCAATACCAAATTTAGTTGTTCCATATTTTCTAGCTTGATGAATAACCACTTTTTCATCAATTTTATTAAAACCAGCATTTTTTGCTAATACAGGAATGTAACGGTGCATTTCGCCATAAACATCAACATTTTTCACAACTTCATTTTTGTAGGCTTTTAATCCGCAGTTAAAATCGTGTAATTTTAAGCCAGATGTTTTTCGTGCTGCAGCATTAAATAATTTAGAAGGTAAATTTTTCTTAATTTTAGAATCGTAGCGTTTCTTTTTCCATCCAGAAATTAAATCGAAATTGTCTTTTTTAATCAAATCATACAATTCTGGAATTTCATCTGGACTGTCTTGTAAATCGGCATCCATAGTGATAACAACATCTCCTTTTGCTATTTTGAAAGCAGCATTTAAAGCTTGAGATTTCCCATAATTGGTTTGAAACCGAATACCTTTTACATTTGGATTTTCTTTAGATAATTCTGAAATAATTTTCCATGAGTTATCCGTACTTCCATCATCAACAAAAATAATTTCATAACTATAGTTGTTTTTGGTCATTACCTTAACAATCCATTCGTGTAATTCTGGCAACGATTCATCTTCATTTAATAAGGGAATAACTATAGATAAATCCATTTTAAGCTTTTTTTGTTTGATTTGTTGAAATGATTAATCCACTAATAAGGCCAATAACAGCGCCAATCATAATAAATTTGACAAGGGTTGTTGCAAAATTTGAAAAATAATTTGGATTTGCATTAGCTTGTTTAATATTGGCTAATACAACTTCTAATTGGTCTGGTTGCACTCTTTTTGTAAGTTCAATCAGTTTGTTTTGTGCGTATTCTGGATGATAAAAATTGATAGATAAAAATAGTAATACACTTGTTATCATGGTCATAATCACGCCAATTCTAACGGCATCTTTTACGGTAATTTCTTTAACTTTTAGCTGAAAAACCTTTATAGCATAAAAAACGACTATAAATTCTAACACCAAACCAATAATTGCACTTAGGTTGAAGAGTGTGGCGTTGGCATCAAAAAATTTGATTGAAATATCTAATAAAGCTCTAAGAATAGCTAGTATAAGTCCGTATTTTACAGCGTGAGCTATGTGTTTTTTTTGGTTCATGTGTATATAATGGACTGCAAATATACTAATTGAAATTTTAAAATATTATTTTTTAAAAATAGTTCAATTTTTTATTGTGTAATAAAAATTAGGTTGTACTTTTGCAGTGGCAAGTCCTACACAACCAGCTCCCTGAGAATCCTCCAGGGCGGGAACGCAGCAAAGGTATTAGGTTGTAGCGGTGTGATGTAGGTAGCTTGCCATTTTTTATGCCTTAAAGATTCGTTCTAAAAAATGAAACATTATTTTTTCAAGCTGATTAAATTCGCCATCAGAGAGAAATAAGTCTTTAAGTTCTTTAAGCAATCTTTCTTTTTCACTTTTTGTGTAATTAAACTTTTTTAAATTAAATTCAATTTTCTCAATACTTTGAATATCATTATCGTGTGCCAATTCAGCATATAATTTATGATAATGCTTTTTGTCGATAAGCTCTTCAATAATATCCTTCTCTGTGTCTGAGATTATGTAATCTGCATTTGCAGCGTATAAAAATAAATAGGCTTTAAATTCATTTTCTGTCCAATTTGTTATGCTGTTTTTCATTTTCTTTAAATTTTAGATGATGATATAAAGTTACGAAATATTTTAATTTATCTATTACAAATTGATATTTATTTTTACTTTAGCACAATGAGAAAAGTAGTTTTAATTACGGGAGCATCTTCAGGAATAGGAAAAGCCATTGGAGAATTTTTACATAAAAAAGGATTTACTGTTTATGGTACAAGTAGAAATCCTGATAAGTGCAAAAATTCAATGTTTACTTTGTTATCATTAGATGTGAATGATGTTGTTTCGATAGATAAAACCATCCAATACATTGTAAAGAGTGAAGGGCAACTAGATGTTTTAATAAACAATGCAGGAAAAGGAATTACTGGACCATTAGAAGATACACCAATTATTGAAATGAAAAAGACTTTTAATACCAATTTTTTTGGTGTAATGCAAGTGTGCAATGCTGTTTTACCACAGATGCGAAAACAAAAAAACGGACTTATAATTAACGTTACATCAATTGCTGGCGATATGGGTTTGCCTTATAGAGGAATTTATTCCGCTTCAAAAGCAGCGTTATCCATTTATACAGAAACTTTACGATTAGAAACCAAACAATTTAATATTGATGTAGTTGATGTTGCTCCAGGAGATTTTGCAACCAATATTGCAGCAGGAAGATATCACACACCATTATTGGAGCATTCTGCATATAAAAAAGATTATTCCAAAGTATTCAAACAAATTGATGATGAAGTTGATGAAGGTTTACAACCCATTGTGATGGCAAAAGCAGTTTTTAAAGTGATTAACGCTTCTAAACCTAACCCAAAATACCGAATTGGAACTTTTTTACAGCGAATTGCTTATAAAATCAAATTTTTATTACCTGATTCTTTGTTTGAAAAAGTGATGATTAAACAGTATGATTTGTAAATAACATCAGCTTTGAGCCTTGTATAAAATGGTTTAACCGTTCGTAGATATTTTAGTTGTTAGTGATAATTAATGTAAGTCTAAGTAGAAAATGAACTGCCATTTTTTAAAATGACAGTTCAAAAAGAGGGGAATTATTAATCACATATATTATCCCATTTTCCAATTTCATAGAAATCAATATCATTTTCTATAGTTAAATTAAATCCATCAAAAGCTACATTAAAAGGATATTCAAAACTTAAACTAGAGGTGGAATAATCAGACATTAAAAAATCTAGCTCATTTTGATTGTTTATTGTATATGGTTCATTATCTGCTATGATAGTTACAGGAAATATAAAAGTCCAACAACCGTAATCTTCACAATTAGGAGTGTCAAAATAAATATCTTCTGAACATAGATTTGACATATAAACTTCTAAATTTGTTACTTCACTCCAAACTTCAATATTGTATATTGTTACTGGTAATTCCGAAATTGAAAAAACATTATCAGTATTATTGTATTCTTCAAAGTTTAATATAAACACATAATCTTCTGGTTGGTTTGTGTCAAAATTAATAGTTAAATTATACGTACCATCATCATTACAATCACCAATTTCAACTGTTAAATTATTAATGGTGCAATCTCCAGAAGAGTTGCAATTTACAATATCAGCCTGTGTAAAACCGTAGCATTCTGCAAAACACATATTAGTAAATTCTGTAATTTCTCCATTTATTTCAACACAAACAGGTGCGTAATCCTCTGTACAATCGCATGGATTTGCTGTATCGTAGCAGGTATCTAATAAGCCCACAAATTCTTCAGCATTAGCAATTACTTCATCGTTTCCATTCTCTAAAGTTATATGAAACGGATAAACAAAATCAAAAGCACCCATCATAGTAAACATCGCTGTTTCCCAGTCATCATCAGATTCTATGGTAAGCGTAGTGCTATCGTAACTCACTATTGAAAGAGGATAAACAAAATTAAAACAATCTATATTCCCAATACCTGGATCAACAATATCATCACAAGCAACAATATCTTCTTGTGTAAATCCTTCGCATGAGGCTATACATAAATTGGGGAATTGTAATGTAAAAGTATCTCCATTTTCATCATTAATTTCAATGCAAACAGGATTAAATTCTTGATAACAATTACAAGTTGCTACATCATCAAATCCACAAGAATTGATCAATGTTTCAAAAGCGGTTTCATCAACAATTGTTTGAACTACAATAGAATTAGTATCTTGATTAAAAACAGTTACATTAAATGGAAAAACAATTCCATTAATATAAAGCGTATCTGTCATATTTACTAAGACAGCTGCCAAGCCATTAAAATCGTTTACTGTTACTGAAATTCCAGTATTGTAAGATAAGGTTATTGGATATTCAAAATCAAAGCAAAAATCAAATAAAATATTTCCAGTAGGATTGTTTATAGGTCTTAATGAGCCGTTAGATTCAAAATGACTTTGTAGCTCACTCATTGAGGTTCTTGCTGCTGCGCTTTCTGTAACTTCTGGGTTGTTAATTGCAGGTTCATTATTGGTGCATGATAACAGGCTAAATAACGTAAATAAAAGGCTTAGATATGCTAGTTTATATATTTTCATATTTTACAATTATTATATTTTTAATTAAGTATTTGTAAAGAAAACAATTCATAACCAATTTACCCTACTTTTTGATTTAATATTTTTTGTATAGTTTTGGTGTCTTTAAAAGAAATGGATAAAAATAGTCAACATAACCTCTGTAACGATAAAACTTTTGCAAAAGTATTTAATGACTATGCAAAAGATTTAAAACGTTTTTTGTTTTTTAAATATAACAATTTAGAATCTGCTGAGGATGTTATGCAAGATGCTTTTATTAAATTGTGGAATAATTGTAAAAATGTACCACTAGAAAAAGCAAAAAGTTTTTTATTTACTGTTGCTAATAATTTGTTCTTAAACATCAAAAAACATGAAAAAGTAGTAAGAAAAAACAATTTCAGACATTTAAAGCACACAACCAATGAAACTCCAGAGTTTTTGTTAATAGAAGAAGAGTACTATCAAAAAGTAGAACGCGCTATAAACGGATTAACTACAAAACAAAAAGAAGTTTTCTTAATGAGTAGAATTGAAAAGATGAAATACAAAGAAATTGCTATAAAACTTAATATTTCTGTAAAAGCAGTTGAAAAACGAATGCACTTAGCCTTATTACAGATGAAAGAAAAAATTAATTTTAAAAAGTAGGGTGAAAGTAACTTAAGTTGTTTTATAAAAGAATAGCAATGGAAACAAAAAACCAACATATAAAAGAAACTTTTCTAGCGCAATGGCTAGAAGGAAATTTAACAGATAATGAATTGAAAAATTTGGTATCTGAAAAAGATTTTGTTGCATATAAAAAAATGCAAAAAGGAGTTACTGTTTTCACTGAATTAGAAAAGCCTTTAGATAATTCTTTTAAAAACATTCAAAACCGCATCATTAATAAACCCAAAGTTAAATTGCTAAATTTAAAATGGATTGCCTCAATTGCAGCAATGTTGTTGTTTTTTCTTGGTTTTTACCAATTTTTAGGAAGTGATTCTGTGCTTAATTTAACGAGTTATGGAGAGCAAAAAACAATTGCATTACTAGATGGTTCTGAGGTTGTTTTAAATGCAAAATCGGCTTTAAATTACTCTAAAAAAGAGTGGAAAAACCACAGAGAAGTTTTTTTGAATGGAGAAGCATTTTTTAAAGTAAAAAAAGGTAAAACATTTACGGTAAAGACTAAAAATGGAGATATTACTGTTCTTGGAACAGAGTTTACAGTTAAAAGCACTCCAGATTATTTTGAGGTAATTTGTTATTCTGGTCGTGTAAAAGTAGTAAGTAATCGCAAAGAAATTGTGTTGTTGTCTTCTGAGTTTTTTAGAAAAATTAAAGGTGAAGAACCTATAAAAAGCGTTCATGCTGGTAGAATTCCAAATTGGATATCTGGTGAAAGTTCCTATAAAAGTATTCCGTTAAAGTATGTAATCTCTGATTTTGAAAAGCAGTATAATGTTAATGTGGATGCCTCAAAAATTAATGATAAAACCATTTTTACAGGTAGTTTTACTCATAGAAATCTTAATACAGCTCTCAAAACAATTTTTAAAGCTGTTGGAGTACAGTATAAAAAGGAAGGAAAAACAATTATTTTATATCATTAAATTTTGATGAATGGTGTAAAATCGTCATTTTATTGTTTACTTTTGTTAATAGGTTTAAAATGTATTGATTAAATCTTTTAAGTAAATATAGTATAGATGAGAAAAATCTTTTGGTTAATAATTTGGTTTTTACCATTGGTAGCTTTTTCGCAAGAAAAGGCTACTTTTTCATTTAATCAAAAACCCTTGTCAGAAGTTTTGTTTTTTATTGAAAAAACCTATAATATTCGCTTTTCTTATTCTGATAAGTTGTTGAACGATAAATATATTTCGTTAATTTTAAAGCCTAGAAATTTACAAGAAACTATTGTGGATGTTGAGCAAAACGCTTCTTTTTTAATTGAAAAAATTAGTGATAGATATTATATTGTTAAAGAAAAATCATCTAGATTTAGTACTACTCAATTCTTGCAAGAAGTAACTATCAGCAATTATTTAACTAAAGGAATTACCAAAAATAAAACCAATTATTTTAAGATACAACCTCAAAAATTAAATATTCTTCCAGGTTTAATTGAAGCAGATGTGTTGGAGAGTATTCAGCAATTACCTGGCGTTGTAAGTCCAAATGAAACTGCAACTGGTTTAGTGATAAGAGGAGGGAGTTTAGACCAAAATAGAATTCTTTGGGACGGAATAAATATCTATCATAACGGTCATTTATTTGGAATGATTTCTGCTTTTAATCCTAATATTGCAAAAAATATTTATTTTTATAATAAAGGTACAAATCCAAAATTTGGAGAGCGTGTTTCAAGCGTAATTGATATTCAAACCAATCAAAAAATAGTAAAAACAACAAAAGCAAGTTTTAGCCTTAACGGAATTAATACTGACCTTGTAATTGAAACGCCATTAATTAAAAATAGATTGAGTGTGCAGGTTTCTGCAAGACGCTCTTATACAGATTTGTTGCAAACACCAACCTATAAGCAGCTTGCTAAAAAAGTATTTCAACAAACAAAAATCACCAATAATAAAGACAATGATTTTTATTTTGAGGATTATAATGCTAAAATAAATTATCATTTAAATAAGAATAATCAATTCGCTTTTAGCGGAATTTACATTTCAAATAAGTTAAATTATTTTACAAGTAATAGTGAAACGCAACAATTATTTAATGATGTTTTAAGTAGTAAAGATGAAGGTTTGTCTTTAAATTGGAATAAAAAATGGAGCAATCGTATGTTGCAAAAAACTAAGTTAGCAGCATCTAAGTACTTTTTTAATTACAATTTAATTGAACATCAAAACACTCATTTTGTAAATAATTTTGATAAACGAAATGTTATTTTTGATACTGATTTTAGCACCTCATTTACAATTAAATCAAAAAGCAATAACAGTTTACTTCTTGGATATCAATATAATCTTAAAGATGTAAGTTATGCTTTTCTAAATGCAAATAGTAACCTTTCTGTAATTTTAGATTCGGATAAAAGAGTAGTAAAAACACATTCATTTTTTACAAATTATTCCTTTAAAAATAAAAGTATTGCCAACATAAATTTAGGCTTCAGATTAAATTATTACAAAGAGTTTAATGCTTTAAGATTTGAACCTCGATTAACCATTTATAGAAATCTTTTTAAAAATATAAAGTTACAAGCTACGGCTGAGGTTAAAAATCAGATTATTAGTCAGATAGATGAAACTGTTTTAAGTGATTTGTCTTTAGAAAATAGCATTTGGCATTTGGCAAATAATCAATCTTTTCCTATAATTAATAGTAAACAAGTGTCTATGGGTTTGCTTTATCATAAAAACGGATGGAGTGTTGATACAGATTATTATCAGAAAAAAATTAATGGAGTTACCGCATTATCTCTTGGTTTTTTAAATCCTGATGGAAAAACTTTTCATATAGGTAAACAAAATGTAAAAGGATTAGATGTTTATTTAAAGAAGCAATTTAACAATATAAATCTATGGTTGAGTTATGCTTATACAGATGTTCAAAGCAATTATAAAGATTTGAATGATAATAACTATTTTACATCAAATACAAGTATTACACATTCTTTTAAGACTTCAATAAGTTATAAAATACAACAATTTCAAATAGCATTAGGTTGGAAGTGGAGAACGGGAAAACCTTACACCAAATCTTATTTAGACGGAAACCAACTTAAATTTAGAGGAATAAATACCCAAAATTTACCAAATTATCATCGTTTGGATTTTTCCTCTACTTATCAGTTTAAATTGACGAAAAAGTTAAAGGCAAAAGTAGGTGTTTCTATTAGAAATCTATATAACCAAAAAAATCAGATTAGTAGAGAATATTACGGTTATAATGATTTAAGCAATACCATAAAAGTTCAAAATAAATTTGGTTTGGGTGTAACGCCTAACTTTGTATTTAAGCTTAATTGGTAAAATCAAAATCTTTATTTTCACCAACATTGGCAACTTCAACATTTAAACAATTATTGTTTTTATCAACTACAAAAGCCACAATTTTTAAATTGTTAGCATTTTCAATAGTGCTTGGTAATGTAGCTGTAAAATCTTTTGAATATCTGTGGTCTGATGCTACTTCGTTAGGTAAAACATCTCCTAAAACATTGGTGAAAGAATAACGCAATACGTTGTTGTGAACGTAGTTTTCATCTTCTCCATTTGGAATAGTTTGCGTGTAAACCATGCCACTTTCTAATAAATAAACAACTATTTTATAGTTATCTGTATTGGTTGTTTCTTCTACATAACCTACACGAACATTTACATTGATGTTATTTCCTGTCAATGAAGAATTAATAGCCAATCCAACAGGAGCGTATTTGTTTAATAATCTTTCTAAATTAACAACTTCATAACTATTTCCCCAAATAGTTTCGTTTCGGTTAAGAAATACTTTAGGAAAAACGCCTAAAGGGTTATAGGTTGCTACTAATTCTTCTGAAAAAACATTCTGCATTTCTTCGGGATTTATAAGATTTCGATAATGTATAGTAACAGGTATAAATCGGTTATTGTCTTCAACTGCATTTTCAATATTCAATCCTGCTTTTGGGCAATTTACACACCAAGTTCCTGTATGGTCTTCTATTAATAATTTTTGAACAAATTCAGATGGATCTACTGGTGTTTCTTCAGGAACATCATCACTTTGGTAACAGGAAACTGTTGAAAAAGAAATAAAAATTAACGATAAAATATAAAAAGGTTTAAAAAAATTCATTTTTGGTATGCTTTTTGGGTTATTTAGGGCAAATATATAATATAAATGATTATTATTGCAATCAATTAACAATTTAAACATAAACAACATGAAAAATACCTTTATTTTATTTTTATTTGTATTAACTTTTTCTTTTGTAAATGCTCAAAAGAATTATCCAAACATTACGTTAAAAAATCTTGACGGAAAAGATGTTAATATTGTAGAACGTTCAAAAGAAAAAATGATTGTTGTAAGTTTTTGGGCTACTTGGTGTGGACCTTGTATTCAAGAATTAGAAGCTATTGCAGATAGTTATGAAGATGTGCAAGATGAAATGGGTTTTGAATTGATTTCTGTTTCTATAGATAACTCTCGTTCAGTTTCTAGAGTAAAACCAATGGTTAATGGAAAAGATTGGGATTATGAAGTCTTGTTAGATACCAATCAAGAAATGAAAAAAGCACTTAATTTTTCTGCTCCTCCATATTTGTTAATTATTAAAGATGGAAAAATTCTTTATACACATTCTGGTTACACTCCAGGAAGTGAAGATGAAGTTTTTGAAAAATTTAAAGAATTATCAAAATAACAATAAACAATTAATTTATAGGCTGTCTGAAAAGGCAGCCTTTTTGTATATTTGACAAAATTATTAACTTTTATAGACTAACCACCAATGAAAAATATATTTTTAATAGCTGTGTTTTTATTCGTTTTTACTTCACAAGCACAAGAAAACAACCAAAATAAAGGAACATTAAATGTAGGTATAGAATCAAACATACAATATCTTTTATTTGATGAATTAGATAATCCTGTAACCAATGATAATTTTAGATCAAATAATTATGTAAATATTAATTATGATATTCAAAAGTTTTCTTTTGGTGTTCAAGCAGAAGGATATGCACCTAAAGCATTGCTTAACTATTCTCCATCTTATGATAAACAAATAGCTTTTGCAACTGCTTTTGCTAAATATAAAACGAGTAAAATTGAAGCAACAGTTGGTCATTTTTATGAGCAATTTGGTTCTGGTTTAACTTTGCGTTCTTGGGAAGATAGGCAATTAGGAATTAATAATGCACTACTTGGAGCAAGAGTTAAATACAATATTACTAGTGATATAGAACTTACCGCTTTGGCAGCAAGACAACGATACGGATTTAAATTGTCTGAAAGTAATATTTACGGTTTTAATTCTGAATTAAATTTAAGTAATATGTTTAATTATGAAAAGACAGGGTTAAATATAGGTTTGAGTTTTGTAGGTAAAGATGAGCCTTATGTAAGCACAACTCCTGGTTTTATTGGCAAAGATTTTCCTAATTATGTTTATACTACTTCTACTAGAGTAGGATTTAATCAAGGCGGAATTTATGCCAATGCAGAATATGTTTATAAAAGTAAAGATGTAAGAATAGAATCGGGCTTGGTACATGAAGGAGCTAAATTTGATGGAAATGCAGCTTTATTAACTTTAGGATATTCTAAAAAAGGAATGGGAATTTCTGGAACTTTTAGACGTATGGAAAATATGAGTTTTTATAGTGAACGAACAGCCTCTGGAAATTTATATAACGAACAAATAATGAATTATATTCCAGGCTTAACCAAACAACACGATTATTCTTTAACTAATATTTATGTGTATGTAGCACAACCTTTAGCAGATTTTTCTAATCTTTCTGTTGATGCCGATACTGGTAAAGTAACAGGAAAAGTAAAAGACGGAGAGCTTGGAGGTCAGATAGATTTTTATTATAAATTTAAAAAGAAATCTACTTTAGGTGGAAAATACGGAACCAAATTAGCAGTTAATTTTTCTCATTGGACAGATTTATACACTACTTTAAAGCAAGAAGGACAAACAAATATTTACGACACCAATTATACTACGGATTTATTAAATTACAGAACCTTATATTACAGAGATTTGAATATTGAAGTCCGTAAAAAATGGTCTAAAAAAGTAAGTTCAATTTTTTCTTATGTTAATTTATTTTACAATCAAAATAAATTAGAAGGTGCAGAATACGGTACTGTAGATGCTAATATTTTTGTAGCAGAATCTACTTACAAACTAGGTCATGGTAGAGCCGTAAGAGCAGAAATTCAACATTTATGGACAGTAAACGATAAAAAAAATTGGGCTGCTGGAACCTTAGAATTTAACGCTTCAACAAAATTAGCTTTCTTTGGTACAGATATGTATAATTACGGAACAACAGGCAATCATTATTACAATTTTGGAGCAAGTTATACCAAAAGTAAAACAAGAGTTGCTTTAAGTTACGGAAAACAACGTGATGGTTTGCTTTGTGTTGGTGGTGTTTGTAGAGTGGTACAAGCTGCAACTGGTTTAAATCTGAATTTTGTTACGTCGTTTTAGAAATTATCAATCTAATATTTTTCATTATGAAGTTTTTAAAAATCAATTTAATTTTTTTTAGTTTACTTTTTTTGTTTTCCTGTAAAACGAAACAATTAACTAAAGACAATACCAAAACAACACTTATGAAAATTCAATATCCAATAACCAAAAAAGAAAATGTAGTTGATGCGTATTTTGGAGAAAAAGTAGCAGATCCTTACCGTTGGTTAGAAGATGACCGTTCTCCAGAAACCGAAGCTTGGGTAAAAGCTCAAAATAAAGTTACTTTTGATTATTTGTCAAAAATACCTTTACGTGATAAGTTTAAAAAGGAATTGGAAGAAGTATGGAATTATGAAAAAATTTCAGCACCAAGAAAACACGGTGATTATATGTATTTCTACAAAAATAACGGATTGCAAAATCAGTATGTTTTGTATCGACAAAAAGAAAATAAAGAACCAGAAATAATCTTAAATCCAAATACATTTTCAAAAGACGCTACCACATCGCTTGGAGCAGTGAGCTTTACCAAAGATGGTAAATTGTTAGCCTATTCCATTTCAGAAGGAGGTTCAGATTGGCGAAAAATTATTGTAATAGATGCCTTGTCAAAAAAACAAATTGGAGACACCATAAAAGATGTAAAATTTAGCGGAATTTCTTGGTTTAAAAACGAAGGCTTTTATTATGCAAGTTATGATAAACCTAGAGGAAGTGAACTCTCTGATAAAACAGATCAGCATAAGCTTTATTACCACAAATTAGGAACAAAACAAGCAGAAGATAAAGTCATTTTTGGTGAAAAACAAAAACGAAGATACGTTGGAGGCTCTGTTACTGATGATAATAAATTTTTAATCATTTCAGCAGCTAAATCAACTTCTGGTAATGAATTGTATTTAAAAGATTTATCCAATCCAAAAAGTAAACTCATCACTATTATTGATAATTTTGATAGCGATACTTATGTAGTTGATAATAAAGATGATCTATTGTATCTTTCCACCAATTTAAACGCTCCAAATAAACGATTGGTAACGGTAAATGCTAAAAACCCAACATCAAAAAATTGGAAAGATATTTTGCCAGAAACTAAAGAGGTATTAACTATTTCAACAGGTGCTGGTTATCTCTTTGCGACCTATATGGTTGATGCTATTTCAAAAGTAAAACAATATGATTATAACGGACAATTAATTCGTGAAATAGAATTGCCTGGTGTTGGTACAGTAAGTGGCTTTAGTGGTGAAAAAGAAGATGAAATACTATATTATAGCTTTTCAAATTACATCACACCTTCAACAATTTATGCCTTCAATCCTAAGACGGGAAAATCAACCTTGTACAGAAAACCAAAAGTGCTTTTTAACTCAGCTAATTACGTATCTAAACAAGTATTTTACACCTCAAAAGATGGTACTAAAATTCCTATGATTATTACGCACAAAAAAGGCATTAAACTCAACGGTAAAAATCCAACAATTTTATACGGTTACGGAGGTTTTAACATAAGTATTACTCCAAGTTTTAATGTAGCAAACACAGTTTGGTTAAAAAATGGAGGTATTTATGCCGTTGCTAATCTAAGAGGTGGAGGAGAATACGGAAGAGCATGGCACGATGCAGGAATAAAACTTCATAAACAAAATGTATTTGATGATTTTATTGCTGCAGCTGAATATTTAAAAGATCAAAAATATACTTCAACAGCTAAATTAGCCATTTTAGGTCGTTCCAATGGTGGACTTCTAGTTGGAGCGGTAATGACACAAAGACCAGATTTAATGAAAGTTGCACTTCCAGCAGTTGGTGTGTTAGATATGTTGCGTTATCATACCTTTACAGCAGGAGCAGGTTGGGCTTATGATTACGGAACAGCAAATGATAGTAAAGAAATGTTTGAATATTTAAAAGCATATTCACCAGTCCATAATGTAAAAAAAGGAACACATTATCCAGCAACACTTATTACAACAGGCGATCATGATGATAGAGTAGTGCCTGCACATTCGTTTAAGTTTGCCGCTCAATTACAAGCAAAACAAGCAGGAAAAAATCCTGTATTAATTAGAATAGAAACCAATGCAGGTCATGGTGCAGGAACACCAACATCAAAAACTATTCAGCAATATGCAGATATTTTTGCTTTTACTTTGTTTAATATGAAGGAGTGATGGGGTAATGTATTTATGAATTATAAATGAAATTTAGGACATTCTTTATGCTTGTTGTTTTCTATTCTATTTTTAGTTGTCAAAATAGAATAGAGAGAAATATTTGTGAAAAAGAATTACTCCTTTTAAGTCCAAACAATCAACTTCGAGTTATAAATATAGAGCTTCAAAGGTTAAATGATAGCATTTTAATTAAAAATGGTTTTAATTTAAACTGTCTTTCAGCAAAAAAACAAGAGTTTATTACCTTAGTAGATAATATTAAAATTAAAGTTTATATAAAGCGAAATTGTTGTTTATGTATTCGAACAGGAGTTCCATCAATTACAATCTTTCCTAATGATAAGGAGGAAGTTCTTATTTCTGGTGATACAGATACCATTGTTAAAATTAAAGAGGTCTCAAAATGGTTAAAAAATAATTATTTATTAAAAGAAAATAAAAATAGAATTTTTAGCCAAATTGATTTAGGTTGGACTAAAAATATTTCAGCAAAAGATTTAAATAAAGTAATTCATAATGTTATTAATGGTTACATAGATGTTGTAAATCAAATAACAGATTTAAAGTACAAAAAGAAAATCTGTGATCTCAAAACAAAAGAATTTAATAAAATAAAAGAAGAATATCCTTTAAATTTAAAACTAATCAATTTAAGTTCAAAGCCTTTAGTGCCTGTAAATTTCAAAGATAATAATAAAACTATTACTGATGATTTTTCATTGAGTTTAGATGATTGAGGTTTATTACGAAAAAGATTTACTTCTAAAAATTTACAATAAGACCATTGCAAAATAAGTAAATTCAAAATAAATTTTATTTTTAGTTAATTTTGGCTGATTTTTTTTATAGAGATTTATTCACTAATAATTCTTTTTTAGTTGGTTATACTTCTATTTTTAGGATCTATTTTCCCTATTTTTGAGAATTACGCATAATTATCCCAGGGCTTCGGTATAATTTATAGGGTCTATGCCGTTAGTAGTGGGTAATCAAATTTTTCCTATATTTGAATATGGAAAATTCAGCAGAGATATTTGTCCTTGCATTAGGGTTATCTAAACCTTGTTTTTCCTATCAGTTTATTATATCTCTTTTCCCATTTTGTTAGCGGTTTATTTTTTGTTGCCTTTTTTAAAATATGATTTTTGATTTTTCTTTCTTTTAATATTTCTGCATTTTTTTTTGATTGATAACCTTTATCTCCTTTCAAAGGTATGCCTTCTGGCATTTCTATATTTACTGTATCTAAAACTTCTTCTACATTTGAAATTTCATTTTTACTTGCAGTGGTAGTATGTACTCCAACAACTAAGCCTTCATCATCTGTTACGTGGTGTTTTTTATAACCAAAATGATACTTTCCTCTTTTTTTTAACCAAGTTCCATCTTTATCAACACTTGAAGCGTATTCTTTTTTAGCAGTTACTTCGTCTTCTCTATCTTGAGTTACTTTGTGAGTTGTTTTTCCTTTTGGTTTTAATGGAGTGTCTATAACACTAATAAGACCTGTTTTAACAATAATTTTATGTGCTTCTAATTGCTCATTTATCGATTTAAATAATTTCTCAAAAGTCCCTGTTTTTGTTAATGCTGTTCGAAACCTACTTAATGTACTATGATCAGGAGATGATTGCTCTATAGTCATTCCGCAAAAATAACTAAAAGAAAGACTGTCATTAACTCGGTCTTCAACTTCGTAATCACTTAACCCATACCAACTCTGAAGAAGACACATCTTGAAAAGCAATAAACCATCATAAGATGGCTTACCAACGGCACTTTTACCTTTTAAATAATCTTTATTAATTATTACAGAAATCTTTTCCCAGTCAATAATTGTATTTATTTGAGTGAAAAATGTTTTTTTTATTTTTCTTACACGTAAATCGCAAATGCTATCTGCCAATGTAGGCTGTTTTTGTATTTTCATGGATTAAAAATACAACTTTAACGTTTGAAAACCAAATAAATACTGCTGTTTTTTTTAATTAATTATCGGGTTTTGCCTTGCAACGGTCTTAATTTGTTTCAGTTTAGATGAATTTTTAATATACGAAGACAAATTGGTATAAATTTACGAGATGTTTTTTGAAGATGTATTTTTATATTTTAAATATCTCGTCATTTTTTATAGATACTAAATTATACCAGTTTAATTTTAAAGAGGTGTGATAAATTAAATATCTATTTTAGAGCAGTATAAAGGTAAAATATAGCGAATTTAAAATGATTTTTGTTATTAAACTATTTCACATCTCGCAATAGTAAGTAATGCTCTTCAATTGAAATTAGATACAATTACATTTTTAAATAAAAATCTTTTACTAAATTGATGTACTGTTTAGTGTACTTATGGCGTTTTATCTCAATGATTAATTCCTCTGAAACACT